>Ga0208694_1000011_pt1 | contig 251226 bp, 229 predicted proteins | sample AD_UKC078_MetaG_FD_184442 | JGI IMG/M metagenome (GOLD analysis project Ga0208694, IMG submission 184442) | Active sludge microbial communities of municipal wastewater-treating anaerobic digesters from USA - AD_UKC078_MetaG (SPAdes) (version 2) | ecosystem: Engineered > Bioreactor > Anaerobic...
AGTATGTCCGGTGGTAATGGCAGCGAGGATACACCCGTACCCATCCCGAACACGGCAGTTAAGCCCGCTTACGCCGAAGATACCTGGCCGGAGACGGCCCGGGAAAATAGGGAGCTGCCGGACAGCTCTTTTTTACTTTCCTCCTTAGCTCAGCAGGTAGAGCATGCGGCTGTTAACCGCAGGGTCGTCCGTTCGAGCCGGACAGGGGGAGCCAAGACGTCTTTTGTATATTATGCAGGAGACGTTTTTTTATGCTGCCAGGACATCCGGGTGGACATGTGCCGGGACATTTGGGTGGACATTTGGGTGGACATTTTTTAATATTATGGTACAATTAATTTTGAGATAGGAGGAAGTTGCTTTATGAATCTGGGAAAAGAAACGGAAACTACCGAGTTTAAAGAATCGACATCGGAAAGACAGAAAGCCTTGGAATCCGTTGCTGCGATTATAAATAAGCATGGATATGGAACTTTATATTTCGGAGTTAAAGATAACGGCGATATAAAAGGACAAATTGTAAGCGATTCAACTATTAAGGATTTAGCGGAGGCTATTTTCAGAGATATAGAACCCAGGATTATTCCGACTATTGAAGTAATGGAATATGACAACAAATCGGTTATAAAGGTCGGGTTTTCCGGGACCCAGGTTCCCTATTCCGCTTTCGGTAAATTCTTAATCAGGGTAGGAACGCAAAATCGCAAAATGAGCCGCGATGAACTTATTAAAATGATAAAAAAACATGAATACTCTTCCGACTGGGAAAAGGAAGTTAAATATCAAGTTGAAGATATTGATGATGCTACATTGCAGGCTTTTTACTATGAGGCGGTTAATTGCGGAAGACTGGAAATGCCTGTATTTAATAAGAAGTCTTTGTTGTCGGTTCTTGATGTTATGAAAGATGATAAGGTGATGAATGCCGCATATGCACTGTTCGGAAAGGGGAATCCGGTTTCTCTTAAAGTTGCCTGTTATGCAACAGATGAAAAGATAACATTTCTTGATTTAAAGGAGTTTAAAGGAAATATTTATAACCTGATAAGCGAAGCGATGCTTTATATAAGGAAAAACATTCGTTGGAGAGTGGATATCGGTGCAAGAAAAAGGGTGGAGATCCCCGAAATCCCCATCAGAGCTATAAGGGAGATGGTAATAAATGCTTTTGCACATGCAAACTATCAAAGCAGTCCTGAAATTGAAATTAATATTCATCCGGGTAAGATTACTATTTTTAATCCCGGTTGCTTTCCCGACGATCTTACTCCTAATGACTTTATAGAAAAGGATCTTTCTTCAATTAAAAGAAACCCTTTGATTCTAAGCATTTTATTCAGATGCAAGGATGTGGAAAAATCAGGAACGGGATATAAAAGGATGAACCAATTATGTGAAGAATCGGATATCGAATGGAATTTTGAAAATACCGCTTACGGCTTCTATTTTGAGTTTATAAGACCCAATGTCCACGCAGATGACCGGCCGAATGTCCGGCCTGATTTAATAAGTGAAGGAATGACTGCATATGAAGCGACCATATACAATGCGATTAATGAAAATATCAAGGTTCAAAAGGCTGAGCTTGCTAAAGCAATCGGAAAGGGAGAAAAAACAGTGCAAAGAACATTAAGTTCTTTGATTCAACGCGGATATATAAAAAGGATAGGGAATAACCAATACGGCTATTGGAAGATCGCCAAACGGCAACCGCTCTCCGAAAAAGCAGCAAAAAAGTCTTCAAAACATATAAATGATGAATGACAATGACCAACAGAGAAAAGGTTTTAAAAGAATTCAATAATGTACCGAGCGGACAGTTGATTAAAGCAAGCAATCTGTATCGTGAGAAGTTTTCAACGGTTATGAGTGAAACGGCTTTTACCGGGACAATAAGCCGTTTGTATCAAAACGGTGAAATATATCGTATTTCAAAAGGCATATACTGCAAACCGAGGAAAACACGGTTCGGATCGGTAAAGCCGTCCGATAAAGAGATTGTTAATAACCTTATATCCGACAACAACGGTGTAATTGTAGGTTATGAGTTGTATAACTCTTTGGGTATAACTACACAGATTGCAAAGAGCCTGACTGTGTATTCTTCAATAATTGATGAAAAGCTGAAACAAATAGGTAATATTACCGTTCATAAGTATAATCTTGATTACAACAGCTCTGTCAAAGCTACTATAAGGATTATGGAAGTTCTCAAAAATTACAATAAGATTGAAGATATAAACTATTCGGCACTTATACACACTATGAAGTCATATTCAAAGAAATACGACGAGAAGGCGGTTGAGACGGTTATTGAAGTTATCGGGTACCCGAAGAGAACAGTGGCATTTATGCATGAGATGTTAAACCACTATAATGTAACAAATAAATTGGACAACCATCTGTCGGCTCTGTCGGATTACCGTATACCTGAAATGAAGGATATTTATGAAGCTGCAGAAAAACAGCCGAAGAGTGAATAATGTATTGTTAAAATAATAGCAATATATTACTTTATGTTGTATAATGGGCACACCGATATTGTTTTAAATAACTTAGGGGGTATATAAAATGGAAAGAAATGTAGTTAAAAACATTGCGCTGACAGGTATGTTTATAGCATTGGGAATTGTATTGCCCTTTTTGACGGGACAGATTCCGCAGATTGGAAGTATGTTGTTGCCCATGCATATACCTATTATGTTATGCGGCCTGGTATTGGGATGGAAGTACGGTGCTATTGCCGGCTTTATAACCCCGCTGTTACGATCCCTTATCTTCGGTATGCCTCCGCTATATCCCGCAGCCATTGCAATGGCATTTGAGCTGGCGGTATACGGTCTGGTAATAGGATTAATATTCAGTAAAGTAAAATGGAAGTGCATATATACAATACTTTTTTCTTTGGCCGTTTCCATGATAGCGGGTCGTATAGTCTGGGGACTGGCGATGTATGTGCTTTTAGCTATAGGCGGAGGTAGTTTTACATTTGCTATGTTTTTAGCAGGAGCATTTGTAAATGCAGTACCCGGTATAGTACTCCAGTTTGTATTAATCCCGACTGTAATGTTGTTATTAAACAGAGCAGGTGTTGTGCAACTTACTAAAAAACATGAAAGACACACATCTGAAGAAAACGGGGAAGTACAGGAAGGGTAATATATACAGACATAAAGCAAAGCCGTATCAAAGATAAACATTAATCGAAAATAAAAGAAAACCGTACTCACAGAGCTTAACAGCAAAAAGAGTATGGTTTTTTATATGCTCTCATATTTTTAATTAGCCGTACTAAATGTATGAAACAGGGATGATATAGTCGTTCATACTTAACTTTCTTTTTTCTTTGTATGTGCAAATAATTCCGCCCGAACCGCGCTCTATTCCACCTAAATTATCCAGCACTTTGAAGTCGGATATATCTTTAATACCGGGGTTGGCTGTTTTTTTAATCTCTATCGGGTGTAGTTTTCCGTTTGCTTCTATTATCAAGTCTATTTCGCGCTGCTCTTTATCTCTGTAATAATATAAAGGTGCATTAGTTATGCCTGCATTCAAATAGCTCTTTAAAATTTCACCGATGATGAATGTTTCAAAGAATGCTCCCGACATCGCTCCTCTTTCCAATGTTTCCGGACCGGACCATCTGGTTAGATGTGCAGCCAGACCGGTATTCAGAAAATATAGCTTCGGAGTTTTTATTGCTCTTTTGGTTATGCTGTTGAAGTACGGTTGCAGCATATAAATGATACCCGAAGCTTCCAATATGGAGAGCCAATTTTTAATTGTAGGTCCGCTGACACCTACATCTTTTGCAATGTCGTTGTAATTGAGCATCTGAGCTGTTCTTGCCGCCACAACAGCCATAAACTTAACAAAATCACTGAGATTGCCTATCTGTGTTAAATCCCTTACATCTCTTTGTATATATGTGTGCAGGTAGCTTTCATAAAATAGTTCTATATCTTTTTCATCATCTTCCAGTGCCGGCATATGACCTTTGTGAATACGTTTAAATATCTCGTTATAACTGATGTCTTTGATGAATTTACTTCGTAAAGAGAAATATTCCTCAGTCGGAACAAACGGTTTATTGCACGGTACACCGTAAACTTCTCTGAGGGTGAGACCCTGCATGCTTATAATACCTACGCGTCCGGCCATTGTTTCAGTTACATTTTTCATCATATGAAATGACTGTGAGCCGGTTAAATAAAAAAGACCTGTTTCACCGCTTCTGTCAGCTGCCATTTTTATATAAGGAAATAACTCCGGAGCATATTGGACTTCATCGATTATAAGAGGGGTGGAATGTTTTTGGAAAAAATTTCCCGGCTCTTCTTTTGCCATCATAAGTGTAACCGGATTATCAAAGGAAACATACCCTAAACCTCTCAGCATGTTTTCTAAAAGTGTTGTTTTACCTACTTGTCTGGGACCTGTTATCAACACCGCTGAAAACATTTTTGCCGCTTTTCTCACAACATCTTCTATATGCCTTTTTATATACACAACAGAAACCTCCGACTAAATTAAAGTATAGCTTCATTTTAGTCGCATATCGCATATCTGTCAATATCTTTAAAAATCTAAAACAAATCACTATGTGTTCCGGTGCCCGTTTTAGTTGTAGCCATGATAGTTGCTCCTTTCCTTTATGTTATATTTTATTACCCGAAGCATGTCAACATGTTTCTATGCAACATCTTTACAATGTCATTACGTCTAACGCCTCTATGTTCTCTTTAAAGTGACGACTCCCGCGGATGGACTCCTGACCATCTTGTTGCTTAAGCTGTTAGAATGATGGGGCAACGGTATGTAGAGTAGGATTGTTCTATAAGCAGAATGTCATATATGCAGGTATGCAATATGCATGAGGCAGTTTGCAAAAAGAAATCAGGTTTTCAAAACTTTCCAAGCACCGGATCCGTTATAGCCGTTTTTTGAGATTACACCTTTTTGAGTAAGTTCCTTCATGTCCCTTATAACCGTATATCTTGACACATTTAAGAGTTGTGCCATTTCTTCTTGAGTTATGCCCGGTCGGTTGAGGATAAGGTTTACTATCTTCAACTGTCTTTCGGAAATATTGATATCGGGGTCTGAAGATATGTTGTTTTGTTCTTTACCTTTTTCCGGGTTGAAAAAAGGAAGCGTAACTTTAATAAAGTTACTTGAAAAGGTAAATACATCGGGATCGTTTTTTTCCAATATCCTGATAATGCCGGTACCCATGTGTTCCACTAATTTTAGGTCTCTGAAAACTTTCATCAAAGGAGGGTTTTTAGGGGACATATAGCCGCTTAAAAATTCTTCTTTCTCAATTCCTTCAGGCAGTCCGCCTACCGAGATAATTTCGATACGGTCATCAAAGATTCTAAAAGAAGGGGAGTTTTCATAGGTATAGTCGCTGTGAACCATTGCGTTTATTAATGCTTCTCTTAAAGCAATGCTGTCGAAAAGGGGTTTCTCTATTCTCATAGGAGATTGAATAACTGTAAAGCTCTTGTTATACCTTTCAATAAAATCTATCAGTTCAAATGTAGTTTTTATCAACGATTGATTGGTAAAAGACTTCATTTCTTCCAGGTCATAAACCGAAGTTCCTTTAAACTTTCCTACATTTATAACCAGAGCATTTTGGTCGGATAAAAGGTAGGCGAGATAATTAAACTCTCCGGTTTCCATTTTTAAGTTCAATAAGGAATAGAAGTTATCCTGTAGAGGGTAACCGTTACCTTCGTAATATATTTTCAGTTGAACGAACGAAAGGTTCTGAAGCGGTGAAACCATATTGACTAAAGAAGTTCTTGTTCGTTTTGAGTAAAGATTAAATATTTGTTTTTCGCTTAATTGAACGGAGGCACTTCCGACTCGTATGTAGGAGCCTTTGGGTGACATTCCGAACTTCTTTAAATAGTACGGCTTTTCATTTCCGGAAGCTATTATTACATGGACAACCTGTTTGTTATCTCTTTCTTCTGTAAGTATTTCAAAAAAACCGACCGGAGAAGGAGATATATTATCTTTTAATCTGTCTTTTATTTCCAATTGAGTTTCATCAACATTATTCACTCCGTAAACTGTTCCGTCATCGTTGATTCCTATGTAAATATGGCCTCCTTTGGAATTTAAAAATGCGACAACTTCCGTCTCGAATTTGTCACTTAGTTCCCGTATAAATACTATTTGCTCGTTTTCATGCATAATATTATACCTCCCGACAGATATATTCTAGCATTTGCAACATCATTTGCAACATCATGCAACATAGTTTGCAACATTGATGCAACATCATGCAACATTGATGCAACATTAAAGAACAATGAAAAAGGGGAACAGTATGTAGAGTAGGGTTGCTCTATAAACAGAATGTCATATATGCAGGTATACAGATTATGCCGTTATCTTTAACAGATAAATTCTTAGGATGTATGATATATGACTTATCTATTCTGTTTTTGTATATTTCATTAAACAAATTCAATGATACCGTTTTATATGTTTCAGCTACTTTTACTTCAGCTGAATATCGGGTGTGGAAATATATTTTGTGGACATTTGTAATAGGCATTCGGAAAAACGCAATCATCAAAACGTGAAAAACCTGAAAAAACGCAATCATTATACCGATTTACAAAAAAAACAGTCTGTTATTCAAAAAAATCTTTCCCGATAAGGACATTTACAGTGACATTTACAGTGACATTTGCAGTTGTATTTTATAGACTGTAAAACTGATAACTTCCGTACATCTTTTTGAATGGAACTAGTTATGCAATTAATCAAGTTTGAAAAATTGAACTATTGCTTTAAAAGAAATTAACGATGATATATAATAAAATCCGGTTGAAGCCGCAGCACAAAAACGGTAAAGCGGTAAAACGGAATTAATAAACTATGTGTCACACAACTTATATAGAATATGGAGGATGATGATAATGAGAATTTTCAAGAAACCTTTTTTAAAAACACTATGTGTTTTTATAGTGCTTTGTCTGGCTGTTTCTTTGGTATCTTGCAAAGAAAAAGATATTAAAAATGACTATGCTACACACCTGATGGCAGGAGCAACCGCAATGAATGATAAGACATATTCGGTTACGGTAGTTACCGAAGAGGAAAGTTTGACTTTTACCGATGTCGATAATGCAAATTACGGTATGGAAGTTGTCGATCCTTATAGCGCATCTAAAGTTCGCGATATAGCACAGTTCAGTATAGCTAAAAAATCGGATACGGAACTTAACATTACTTTTACGGACACCGACTATCTGGCGGAAGGTCAAAGCTTCAGATTTTACAGTACCTCACCTGTATTAAGTAACAAAAGCAAATTGGATTGCTTAATATATTTACAATCGGTTTCCTACGGACTTTCAAGCGACATAAGTGAATTTAACCGCTATGACAGCAATATTGTGCTGACAATATCTCTTACCGACGGTACTTTAACCGATACTCTATCAAAAGAAGATATTAATGTAAGCGGAGCATTGCAAGATAAAGAATATACACTTAAAAGAGTTGACGATACAACATTTTCTTTAACTTATGTTGATGCTTTCAAAGATGATGTATCGGATATTTCAACAGCTACGGTTACATTACTTGCAAAAGCTATAAAAGGAAACGCTCCGTTTGATGTATCTATAGATTTTTCGGTAATTACACCTAATGCATATATTGACAACTCTGCTATGCAATTTATTAGCGTAGAGGATGGCACCAAGATTATTGTGCCTGTTATTTTTGACAACAATTTTGTTATAACAACCAACCCTTCCGATATGTCGGTAACGGGAGTATCGGGCTTTACAGTAGAAAAGATTGATCTCGCCGGTGATAGCTTTATGCTTGTTACACTGAAAACCGCTCTTAATAGGGAAGAAAGTATAATAAGACTGGATGTCGCAAGTCTTTTGATTAAAGAAAGAGCCGTCAATCTCGGCGGACAAAAAGGCAGCATTCCGTTTGGCAATTTCAATAGCGCTCTGTCTGTTACCGCTCTTTGTGATTATACGGAGCAGGGATTTAACGGGTATGTTCTTGATATAGATGTAATTAACGGTACTTTTAAGAACTATAACACGATAACTGCAAGCGATATAAAAATAAAAGGTGCGGACGGTAAGCCTTACAGCTTTACATTAACATCAAAATCGGAAAAAACACTTGTTGCAACAGTAAAAACAACCGACACTGCTTTTACCGGTACGGTATCAATGGACAGTTCCAGGATAAACAGCACCTTCGGTCTTATGGACACGGAAGTAAAAGGAGAGTTTGTTTCCGCATATGTCCAGGACGATAAAGGTTTTGTATCTCTTGTTTTACCCTATTTGACCAAGGCGGCAACTGCAGCTGCCAGCACTTTGGGAAGCACTGTAGGAAGCAAAGTAGCCACTGCTATTACACCGCATATTCTCAATTTCTTAGGGCTTCAGCAGGAGGTAACATTAGCTGCTATTAATGAAAATATCACACAACTTGGAAAACAACTGAGCGATTTAAGTAATCAGCTTTCTTCTTCCACTGCAACTTTACTGAACGAAATGAGCAATAATGCATTTGATGATTCACTCACAAACTATAACGGTGAGTATAATAAGCTTATCCTCTTCGCTTTATGGGCTTACGGTGACGGAGGGGGACTGGGTAAGTTATTGAAAATGGAAAAGGATGTTGCCGGTTCCGACGGAAAAATTTCCGATGAGGAACTTACTAAACTTTTAGAGGATTCCGAGTATATAGCGGCACAAGAGGCTTTTATAGCCAGTTTTGAAAAAAACTATAATATACCCTTTCTTTCCGATATTAAAACATTCGGAGATAATCTTACTTCAAAAGCCGTCGGTGTCGGAACAGGGTACTGTAAAGCATTTTGGGGGTTGGTACAAGGTTCTTATCTCTGGGATGTTCAGACTATTGAACTTAAAGAGCAGTTTCTCAATACTTCCGCCACCGCATATTGCTTAGCGATGTCTGCCGCTATTCGTTATCTGAATTTGAAAAATGATACTTCAATGCTTTCCACTCTTGTAGGTAGTTTTGATTTTAACTCCAAGATAATAGAAAACTACATGAAAAACCTGGATGATTCCATGTCAAGAAAAAGAAACAACAAGACGCTGGAATACTCAACAGGCAAAACCGTAAGTTTAACTCTCAATACCTATAAAGCGGATAAAGACAACAATAAAACTACTGACTTAAGCGGCGAATGTAATATAAAGTTTCCTTATGAGAACTATCTTGCCAAAGCTGATTTTGATAAGATTATAGATGCAGCTCGAACTAAAAAAATTGATTTCTTGCGGTCTTTAAGAGATGCAGGTTTTTACGGGGCACCTAAGAGCACGGAAAAAGAGGTAAGATTCGGTATGGAATACTCTCAATCGTACCAGGAATTCAGTACTCCTATCTCTGCGAGGGGATTTAGCAGACCTGCACAGTTTTATTCGGGATCAACAAGCAGTTACCATATTAGTTATATTACCTGTACAGGTAATAGTGTAAGTGATACGAATACGACCACTTATGCAAAGCTGTCCAGATATAGGGAGAGAAACATTAAATCACTTATTTATTACGATACCGACAACACATATTACTATTTTATGCAGTGATGAAACGCTTAACCGTTATCTTAATCATAATTCTCGTTATCGGTCTTACGGCCTGTAATAACGAACAAAAACCGTCATCGGAAGGTTATGAGAATAACCTTCTGATGGTATATTTTTGCGGCAGTGATTTGGAAAGCAAAAACGGCAGAGCAAGTGCAAATATTGAGGAGCTTTTAAACGCCTATATCCCCGATAATACTAAGATAATAATTCAGACAGGGGGAGCGAGAAAGTGGAAAAATGACGACATAAACGGCAACTTTATTGAGCGTTTTGAAATAGCGGATAACGGATTATGCAATGTATATCATCAGCCGCTGAATAATATGGGAGAAGAGGAGACTTTAACGGAATTTCTTAACTATTGTGCAAAAAATTATCCTGATACCAATAAATCCTTAATTCTCTGGAACCATGGCGGCGGGGCACTGAAAGGTTGCTGTTTCGATGAAAACTATAATTTTGACAGCCTTTTGATAACGGAAATTGCTAAAGCACTTAAGGATGCCGATATACCCAAGTTGGACTTTGTAGGTTTTGACGCCTGCCTTATGGGAACCGTTGAGGTCGCATATATCCTAAAAGATTGCGCAAAATATATGGTAGCAAGCCAAGAGTTGGAGCCGGGTTGCGGCTGGGATTACAAAGCTGTTGCGGAAAGTTACGGGAAAAACACTCTAAAAGAAACTCTAATCGGCATTGTAGACTCGTATTATGAAAAATGTGAAAAACTCGGAAAAGCGCTTAATGCCACTCTTTCGGTAATTGATTTATCTGAAATTGAAAATCTTGCAAATACATTCAGCAAACTGTTTAATACTATACAAGATAACATTGACAGTGTCGGTCTGTATTCCGTTACCCGTCCTGTGTCTAAGGCTTCTTCATTCGGGGGCAGGACTGCATATGAATCCAACAGTAACCTTATCGACCTATACGGTTTTGCGGACAATCTAAAGCTTTTTCCCGACAAAACGGATTTACTCAAAACCGCTATTAACGACTGCGTTATCTATAAGAAGAACGGGGCGCTAAAACAAACTTGCGGAGGGCTTTCTTTCTATTATCCCTGCAACCTTAACAGTAGCGAATTAAAAGAGATGGCAACACTTGTTGTGTCGGAGGAGTATAAAGCCTTTTTGAAAGATAATTATGTTGATGTCGGTAAGGAGTTTATAAGATTTGAAAATTACGGTTCAATTAATGAATCAGGTGCCTTTGAAATAACGCTAAGCAAACAATCTCTGAAATTTGTACGTGCGGTCAAATATTCACTGTTGGAATTTGCCGGAACCGAATTTGAACCGATAATTGCATCTTTAGGCACCGATGTGGATATATACAACGAAACACCGAAAGTTTATACAAGTAACTTTAAGGGAAGATGGGTAACACTTAACGGTGAAACTTTGCAATGCTCCTATTTAGGCGAAGAAAACGGTTATGATATTTATTCATCGCCTGTTAAAGTAAACGGTGAGCCTAAATATCTTCGTTTTGCATTTTCCTACGCAACAAGAAACTTTAAATTATTAGGAGTATGGGCAGGTATAAGTGATTCGGGTATGGCGGACAAATCCTTTGACGATCTTAAAAAGGGAGACATAGTAACTCCCGTATATTACACTTTTGATGCAAACTATGAATGTTCAACAATAGACGGCAACAGAATTATAATTTCGGAAAATATAGATTTCCAAACCTCACCGCTTAAAGAAAAATATTACCAATATGTCTTTGTAGTAGAGGATATATTCGGCCACCTCTATTATTCCCGTAGTGCGGTGCTGGAAATGAAGTATACATATGATGAACTGTTAGCAAATCCGTTAACAGGTAAATATGATTTTGCAGCAGATATCATAGCGATTTCAGATAATGTTGCACTTGTGCCTTAATAAAAACATCTAAAACTCTTAACGCTACTTTATCTTAACAAGAGCATATCCCGCAAACTTATTCTTGGGTACTGTAAAGGTAAGAACCCCGTTCTCATTAACAAAGGGTATATTTACGCATCTGCTTCTCTCAGGAGAATGCAATGTAATTTTCTTAACGGGAATGTCCATATTAATCTTTACAAAGATTTCGTGCTTTATAGGTTTGGCACCTTTTACGAATGAGGGTATGGGAGCCACATGACTTATAAGTCCCGATTTTGTAACGGTATCCTGTACATTTACAATATTTAAAGCATACCCTCTTCTTACCTTAAACAGACTTGCATACACATCCTGTTTGCTTGTTACGGTAACTACAGTATTATAAGATATTGCATCCAGCAGTGCTTTACCGCCCGTAGCTCTTAATGCATCTACGGCATACGGAGGTGCTTGGGCGGTTGCTACCTTATGATCGGTTTCCATTCTGTAAATATTAAATACCCAGTGATATTCTTTACAGCATGCGTCATCGGGAAGTACGGTTACTTTACCTTTACCTAAAATACCTGACTTTCTTCCGAAACCGACTCTGTTTCTTAAAGATCCGTCAGGTCTGTACTTTCCGAATTCTCCTATGGTTATGAGGTGTCCGCCTTCTCTGACATATCTTCTCAATTTCTTTAATACTGAATCACAAAGCATTACTGTATGTGCACATACAATTCTTTTATAGCCCGCAAATTCTTTAAACTTGGCATTCTCAAAAATCATATCTGTAGCTATACCCGAAAGGTAAGAAGCTTGCAACCATCGTACGAAATTCTTCTGATGAGTTTCGCATCCGTTTGAATAATCTCTTGTATCAAAGGACAACATGAATGCTAAATCGGATATTTTCGCAGGATTGGTATAACAGAACATATTCTTTATTTCAAAATCACGAAGCCATTTCTCATCAAGTGTTCCGCCTTCTCCTTCACCTCCGCAACCGGTATACAGTTGTCCCCAGGATTTTGCCAATGCCCAGGAGAAGTATAGAGCATTTTTTGTTACGGGATAGAACATGGACATGGAAGGTATTTTATTCAGCCTTCCAAGATTGAATCTATGTAAGGATTCCAGTGCAAAACTTAAATAGGATTCTTTAATAACGGAACTTGCACAGTTTTCCTGGAATACGCAATCCCATACATCGGCACATTTTTCAAACGGATATGCCGTCTTGTTTGTAGTAAGTATGGAAGATATATAGTTGGGACGGAACTGATTCAATCCCAAATCTTCATAATGTTTCTTTACTTTATACACAAACTCCAGTGTGGATTCATCTTTAAATCTCTTCCATGCTATGAATGCGGGATTATTGAAGTTCCAGTAGAAGTCTTTCCATTCGGAAGGAGAGGGCAAATCATATCCATATTGTTTCTTAAATTTCTCTCTGCAGTGAACACATGTGCAGGCATTGAATTCTCTCCAACCCATACCGTCATTTCCGAAGTACTGCACATCATCGGTCATTATGCCGTCTATTCCTACGGCATACAGTGATTCTAAGTACTTTAGATATGCTGCAACATAATCAGGATTATTAAAACACATTCCGTAGCCGTGATATGTTGATATTCCCCATTTACCGGTTTTACCGGAAATCTGGCGAAATGTTGATATCATTTTACCGTCTACGGAAAAGTCTCCAGTTGCATCTTCCAATAATCCCGGCCAGTCGGAAATATATGAATCTCTTTTTCCCAATACACTCTTCATGTACACTAAATCATCTTCATTAAGAGGATTAAATGTAAGATGACAGCTGTGATGCTCTACATAAATAATGCCGTATTTATGGCATGCTTTTACAAGCCTACCGATACATTCATTTATCTTGTCCCAATGACGATAAAAGTTCCACCGAAAATGTGTACAGGAAAACCCTATAAGTATATTTATACCTTTATCGGCAAAATCTTTTACCAAAGCATCTATATCTTCCTGTGTATCTCTTAATATCTCCTTAGAGTTATACCATATCCAACCGTATCTGCTGCTCCATGGTCTTTTCCTAACAAACATATTCTTAACCCCCGTAAAATATTTTGACAGAATAAGTATAACATGCATAAAAAGCATACACAATGAGGCAGTGAAAATAATATAAATTAAATAGTACTAAGTTTTATTAAAGCATAATGACCACTAAAGATGACAAAAAATGCAAGGAATGAAAGGTAAACATGACAATATGAATATAATTAATAGATAATGTACTTGTTATATATATTAATATAATGGTATAATCACAAATGAACATTTTGTTCTGTCCGTGACCCTGTAAACAACTAACGAAGCCCGGAGCACGTAGTTGAATATGGGTGAAATATATCACAACAAACTATCGTTGCTACGCCATCGATAGAGTGGGGTGCAAAATTTATTTCATAAAAAAACAGTTAAACAAGTGTTTGATGTGGTGTAAAGTAGAATTTCACTTGCGATGATGACATAGTAAACATTAAATTTTTATCTATGTTATCAATGCAGGCTTTTATAGGTACTAAATTAAAGAGGCGTTCCATGAGTATAAAAAATAGAATTTTTTTGTCGTCACCAACGATGCATGGAGATGAAAATAGATATATACAGGAAGCATTTGAAACGAATTGGATAGCTCCATTAGGTCCAAATGTTGATGGTTTCGAGCAGGAGTTGGCGGAATATGTTGGAATTAAGCATGCAGCAGCTTTAGTATCTGGCACATCTGCTTTACATTTGGCTGTGAAATTAGCTGGAATAAAATGTGGTGACATTGTTTTTTGTTCAGATTTGACATTTGCAGCAACTGTCAATCCGGTTTCGTACGAAGGTGGAATTCAGGTTTTTATTGACTCTGAAGCAGAGACTTGGAATATGGATCCAAGAGCCTTGAAAAAAGCATTTGAAAAGTACCCTGCATGCAAATGTGTTATTGTTGTGAATCTATATGGTGTTCCGGCAAAACTTGATGAAATACGTGATATTTGCGATTATAATGGTGCAGTCTTGATTGAAGATGCAGCAGAGAGTCTCTCCGCTACATATAAAGGTAAACAAACAGGTACTTTTGGCAAATATGGAATATTTTCATTCAATGGCAATAAAATTATTACATCTTCAGGCGGTGGAATGCTTGTCAGTGATGATGATGAAGCAGTTAGAAAAGCTCGTTTTTGGGCAACACAGGCAAGAGACCCTGCACCTTGGTACCAACATAGTGAGATTGGTTATAATTACCGCATGAGTAATATTGTTGCAGGGATTGGGCGCGGTCAGCTCTTGCATCTTGACGAACATAGAAATATCAAAGAGAAGATTTATAAAAGATATAAAGAAGGTCTTAAAGACCTGCCGGTAAAAATGAATCCTTATCTTGAATGCAGTAAACCGAATTTTTGGCTTAGCTGTATGTTGATTGATAGAGGAGTGAAAGTAACCCCAGAACAGATTAGACTAAAACTTGAGAACTCAAACATTGAGGCACGCCCAATATGGAAACCCATGCATCTTCAACCAGTATTTAAAGGATGTGATTATGTAAATGTCGAAGGTGATGTTGGAGGAGATATTTTTGAGCGTGGCTTGTGTTTGCCTTCGGATATTAAGATGACAGTGGAGCAGCAGAATAAAGTAATCGAGCTGTTAAAAAACTGTTTTTGATGGAAATAAATATGTACGAAAAATTTTTCAAACACCCATTGGACTTCGTATTAGCACTTATTTCCTTTATTTTACTATTTCCATTGTTGCTTGTTTTGACTGTCTTGGGGGCAATTAAAATGAAGGGCAATCCTTTTTTTGCACAACCGAGACCTGGGAAAAACGAAAGAATTTTTAAGTTAATAAAGTTTCGCACAATGACATATGAGAAAGACGAGTATGGGAGACTTTTACCCGATGAAAAAAGACTCACACAATACGGTAAGTTTCTTAGGTCAACTTCACTTGACGAACTACCGGAGCTTATAAACATAATAAGAGGTGATATGTCCGTAGTGGGACCAAGACCTCAACTTGTCTGCGATATGGTCTTTATGACAGAGCAACAGAGAATGAGACACATTGTACGTCCAGGACTCACAGGTCTTGCACAGGTTAATGGTCGTAATAATATTAGCTGGGAAGATAAATTCGAGAATGATTTACAATACATAAGGCAGATAACTTTTATCGGAGATATGAAGATTATTTTTAAGACTATTGAAATTGTGTTTAAACGCTCAAATATCGTTCGTACTGGAACAGCGTCAGATATTAATCTTGGTGATTGGCTCCTTCAGAATGGTATTATTGAGCAAGGTGAGTATGAAGAGAAACATAATGAAGCGAAAGAATTAATGAAGGTGTAGTATGGACGATTTGGTATCAATAATAATGCCATCATATAATACAGCACAGTATGTTGAAAAATCCATCAATTCAGTATTAAATCAAACATACCTTAATTGGGAATTAATTATTGTAGATGATGGTTCGACAGATGGTTCGGATGAAATAGTTGCAGCAATAAAAGACAAAAGGATTAATTATTTAAAGAATGAGAAAAATAGTGGTGCTGCTGTTTCAAGGAATAGAGCTTTAAGAGAAGCTAAAGGTAAATGGATTGCGTTTCTTGATAGTGATGATTTATGGGATAAAGATAAGCTTAAAAAACAGATTAAATTTATGAAAGATAATGATCTTAAGTTTACTTATACCGACTATAGGATTCAACGTGATGGGAAGTGGTTACCATACATATACACGGGACCAAATATAGTTAACGAACGTAAGATGAAGGACTATTGTTATTTTTCAACGATAACTGTTGTATATGACAGAGAATATGTGGGGTTGATTCAAATTGAACCATTGAGCAAAAATAATGATTATGCGATGTGGCTTAAAATAATAAAAAAAACCCCATGCTATAGATATCCTATGTGCCTATCATCATATATAAAACGGGATGGGTCAATATCAAGTGGTAGCAAACTTAAACTGATTAAGCATCACTATATAATGTGGAGAGTTGCTGAAAAAAAGAGTCCTATCTGCGCTCTATCATTGACTGTTCGCAATTTATTTTGGGGAACAATAAAGAAAATTAAATATAGGAAATATGTGAAGGAAGATAACTTATATGTCACTTTATGAAAAACTGATTAATAGAGAAGAGTCTATGTCTGTTATTGGATTAGGTTATGTGGGTATGCCTATTGCTGTCTCATTTGCCAATAAGGGAATTAATGTAATAGGTTATGATATAAATGCTGAAAAGATTAATCTTTACAAGTCAGGTGTTGATCCCACTAATGAGGTAGGGGGTGAAGCTATAAGTAATACCACTGTAAAATTTACTACTGCTGAAAAAGATATACAATGTGCTAAGTTTCATATAATAGCAGTGCCAACTCCAATAAACCTAGATAAAACACCAAATCTTATCCCAGTTGAAAGTGCTAGTGTTACAGTGGGTCGCAATCTGAGAGTAGGTTCAGTTGTCGTATACGAATCAACGGTTTATCCTGGGGTGACTGAGGATGTGTGCATACCAATTTTGGAAAAATCATCTGGTTTGAAATGTGGAATAGACTTCAAGGTTGGGTATTCCCCTGAAAGAATAAATCCAGGAGACAAAGTAAACACCTTGGATAAGATAGTGAAGATTGTCTCTGGTATGGATAGTGAGAGTTTAGAAGAAATTGCTAAAGTATACGAACTAATTATTAAAGCCGGTGTACATAAAGCTGGTTCTATTAAAGTTGCTGAGGCAGCAAAGGTTGTAGAAAATAGTCAGCGCGATATAAATATTGCTTTTATGAATGAACTTGCTATGGTTTTTGACCGTATCGGAATTGATACTAATGAAGTAATTGAAGCAATGAATACAAAGTGGAATGCACTTAGGTTTACACCTGGATTGGTTGGGGGGCATTGTATTAGTGTAGACCCATATTATTTTATATATGAAGCTGAAAAGTTAGGATATCACAGTCAGATTATTCTGTCTGGCAGGAGAATTAATGACGGTATGGGAGAATTTGTAGCAGATGCAGCAATTAAGAAGATGATACAGGTTGGAAAAGCACCAGCTAAGAGCAAAGTTATTGTTTTTGGAATTACATTTAAAGAAAATTGTTCTGATATTAGGAACTCTAAAGTTATTGATGTTTATAACAGGCTTAAGGAGTATGGTATTTTTCCAGTGGTAATTGATCCATGGGCAAGCAAAAAGGAAGCACAATGTGAATACAACATTGAATTAAAATCAATAAATGAGGCTCAAGATGCTGATTGCATTATCTTTGCTGTAGCTCATAAAGAATTTAAATTGTTAAGCTTGGAGCATGTAAATAATATGTATAAAGATATTCCCGTTGAGGAAAAGGTGCTTGTTGATGTCAAGGGAATTTTTAATATTAAGGATGTGATGAACTTTGGCTTTTCTTTTTGGAGACTGTAATATGAAGTTTTAACGGTTAGATACCTTATATTAAGGGATTTTTTGTAGAACATGATTTTATTAATATGTTTTCTGCATTTAATAACTAGGATTTGCAAAAGTCTGTAACTTTTTGCATGGAATGATAAAATCTACTAAGATTTAAGTATATTGAGAAAGCGGGTTTTCTTGATTATATGAAGGGCATTTTCTAAATAATTATTAGAAGGATTTAGGACAAAAAGGAATAAAATTACTATTGGAGGTAACTTGTGAGTGTAGAGGGTTGGAGATTATATAATCATGCTGCGATACCATCAACACCGCCACATATTAATCCTGATATTTCGTTAATAGAAAGCGGAAACATTTGGAAAGCAGGGTGGCGGGACACACCATTATTAGCTCGATGGACTACAGGGTTCGATTGTGATTATGTGACTAATTGGTGGTATGTAATCAAAGATTCGCCAATTGACATAAGCACTATAAAAAGTAAGCGAAGATATAGAATTAATAAGGGAACTAATAATTTTGATGTTTATAAAATAAACCCTAAAGAGTATAAAGAAGATTTGTACAAGATTACTATAAAAGCATATGAGACTTATCCAAGCAAATACAAACCAAGTATTAATTATGATAGTTTTATTGCTTCGATTGAAAGTTGGAAGTATGCTGTTTATGGAGCTTTCTTTAGAGAAACAGAGAGTCTGTGCGGATACGCACTATTAAAAGAAGGTAATAAATGCACATACCTATCTGTTGTGAAAGTCCTTCCTTTTTATGAAAAGCTAGAGATTAATGCTGCTATTGTGTATCAAATATTACAAGATAATCAAGATTTTATTTTGAATGGTGGTTACATCTGTGATGGCAGTAGAAATATTAGTCATGAAACAGCATATCAAGATTATTTAGAAAGGCTATTTGGTTTTAGAAAAGCATATTGTCAGCTCCACATAGAATACAATCCAAAGGTAAAATGGATAATTAAACTGATTTACCCATTTAGGAATTTTTTATTTATGTTCGATAACAATAAGTTGATTCATAAAGTAAATTCAGTTCTGAAAATGGAAGAATTAGCTAGAGATAATAAATAATTTAATATCAGTTACTATATCCTCAATATAACACTGATATATATATAAGAGTAGCGATAGATTCATTGTTTCACAAAAAGGTTAGCAAAAGGGTTGTTAGGTACAGATTTTTTCTTAACAAATAATGCTTGTGAAACAATCAGTTCATTACTTAAAAGCATCAGTAATTCGATGTATTAAGAATAAGAAATAGTGATTCTATGTATAGGTAAATTGAGAATTATAAAAAGAGTGCGAGAAAGTGGCATTATTTCTCAACAGCGATAATCTTTGAATGCATGGTAAATAGATTTATGCTTAGTTCCAAATTATATTTAAAGCTGCTGGACTAAAAGTAATAATGACGATAATGTTCAATAATTATTAGGCATGATGATGAATAAGTTCTTCTTGATGTAAAATATTGTGGAATTGAATTATTCTTAGATTAAATTCTTGAAACTGTAAGAGAAGAAAGATATGCGTATATTTCACATTAACTGTAACTATATTGGCACAACACTCCATCAATTAATGATTGAGAATTTGGATATTCTTGGATATGATAATCAGGTATTTGTACCAACTTATGATAAAAATCTAGCAGTAATTGAACCGAATGCAAATGTGTTTGTTTGTGAGTGTTTCCGAAAGTGGGATCGCCTATTCTTTGATTGCAAGCAAAAAAAGATTAGGAATGGTATTGAGACTAATATTGATATACCATGCTTTGATTTGATACACGCATATACACTTTTTACTGATGGAAATTGTGCAAGAAAGCTTGCTAAAAAGTTTGCAATCCCTTATGTGGTTGCAGTTCGTAATACAGATGTCAATGATTTTTTTCGTTTAATGCCACACTTACATATACGAGGTGTGCAGATTATGCGTGACGCTTCAGCTGTTTTCTTTCTGTCAGAGGCGTACCGTAAACAAGTTTTTGAAAAGTATATTCCAAAAGCCTATTGGGCAGAGATTAGAAAAAAAACATTTATCATACCTAATGGGATTGATGAATTCTGGTTTGAGAATACGCCTATAAAAGACAAGGTAATCAACAAGAAAGCTGTAAAACTTGTTTATGTAGGACGAATAGATAAGAACAAAAATATTCCAACAACTCAAAAAGCAATGGCTATACTGCGGAAACAAGGTTATGAAACGACTTTATTGGTTGTAGGAAAGGTTCAGGATGAAAAAGAATTTCGGATTATTAAAAAAGACTTTTTTACAAAATGTTATCCAGAAATGCCAAAAGATAAACTTCTTGATATCTATCGAGATTCAGATATATTTGTAATGCCATCTTTTACAGAGTCGTTTGGCTTGGTCTATGCGGAGGCGATGAGCCAGGGTATACCAGTTATTTACGCAAAAGGTCAAGGTTTTGATGAGCAGTTTGATGAAGGTGTTGTTGGGTATCATGTAGTGGTGGATTGCCCGAATGAAGTAGCTGCTGGCATTAAACGTGTAATAGACAATTATTATGATATTCAAAAGAATGTTGTAAGTTCAGCAAGAGAGTTCAGTTGGGCAAAAATAGTTAGGAAATACGATCAGATTTATAAAAAAGTAGTTTCAAAATGAATGTAAGGTAGGGGATATGGGATCTTGTATTTTTTCATATTATATTAGTGAATCTGATATAGAAATAGAAGAATTAGAGCATAAGTTTAATTTTGGGAAATACATTATGTTGACAGATTCTAGAACTCCCTCTATGCACTCTTATAACGATAACAGTGAGTGTATTATATTTGGTTATGCAGTAAATGTTTTTACAAGAGAAAGTGATAGCCTTGCTGATAAGATTATTTCATGCTGTTCAAATATTTCAGAGGTTATTAAATTTGAGAGGTTATTGGGTGGAAAATATCTAATTTTTTATCGACAAAAAGAGGAATATTTTCTCATAGGGGATGCTACTTGCAGTATTCCCGTTTTTTTTAATGTGGAAGAATCATTTTCGTGTACAAGCAATCTGTATTATTTAGTAAATCAATATAAATATACCCCAGATCAGGAATTCCAGAGTATTCGAGATTCTGGTGATATTGCGCAAGCAATGCCTTTTGATATTACCCAATACAGTGAGATTAAACAGTTACTACCAAATCATTACCTGTCAGTTAATGAGCGAGAGGCAAATAGATTCATCAATTCAGTTCGAGACCAGTTGGTTTTAACGATTGATGAGGTTACAGAATTAGCTACACCACTTATTGAAGTTATGTGCGAATTTTATGTACGCAAATTTGAAATCTATTGTCCCATTACGGCTGGGCGTGACAGTAGAGTTGTGTTAGCTTTTTTAGCAAATATAGATGAAGATATTCACTGTTATACAATTAAACATCCAGAGCATAAGGAAAATGACCAAGATATTGTTGTTCCTTGGCTATTATGCCTAAAGAATCATTTCCCTTATAAGCAGATTCATGATATAACAGTTTCAAAAGAATTGAGAAAAAAAATGGATTATTTGCTGGGTGAGAATCATTATTCACCTAGAACACTGCAAATTGCTCAGACCATCTACGAGCATTGTGGAAACGGAGCAATAATTAACGGAGATATTATAGGGCAAGTGGGAAAGTGTTCTCTACACAGAGATATTCCAATATGTTTTGCTACACCGAGCTATTTCCGATGTAAGCTTCACAATTATAGCAGTGAAACAAAAAATCAACTAGGATTGTGGATGGAAGAAATCAAGAACAGTGGCGAATGCGTGAATGTTTTTGATCTTTTTTCTATTGAAATGCGAATGGGTAGATGGGCTGCACAAGAAAGTTTAATATATAACTCTATCGGTCAAGTATATCTAAATATTTTCAATTCAAGAAGCATTATCTACTTGTGGACTTCCATAAGCAGAAAAGAAAGAAAGAAATCTTATATTCATGTTAGTTTGATTAAGAGGAAAATGCCTGAATTACTGGATATTCCATTTGAGTCAGATAAAAGTATTGTTTTTCGGTTATCAAAGGCAAATTGGTTAACATATCTACTATCATCCTATGCAAAATACTATATTGAACGGGTTAAGTTTAAGAGAGGAAAACTATATGAAAAAATTGATAATAACAGCTGATGATTATGGTATGTCAAGAGCAGTAAATGATGCTATTGATGCAGGAATTGCGGCTGGTCTTATTACCTCAACAAATGTTATGGTGAATATGCCTTTGTATAAAGAAGCTGCAAATTTGAAAGAAAACCCTAACGTTTCTGTTGGATTACATTGGGTTTTGACTTGTGGAAAGCCTATACTACCTCGAGAGGAAATTCCGACTTTGGTTGCAAAAAATGGGGAGTTTTATCCGTACCTTGAATTCCGGAGAAGATTGAGAAACAAACGCCTTTCTTTTGAGGAAATTAAGAGAGAATTGATAGCACAGCACAATATTTATTTTGAATTGATGGGACAGCCTGATTATTGGAATACCCATCAGAATACCCATGTTGATTTCGGTATTTATCGTCTGTTTGTCGACACTGCTGTTGAGTTGGGAATAAATAAGATGCGTAGTCACCAGCGGATTTATGTGCAAGGCAGTGATAACTCACAGAAGATGCCATTAATCTGGAGATTAGCAGAGCCAATCAAGTCAAGGACGCTGGATATCTGGCAGCATAATGCTCATAAGAGAGGAATTTCTTCTCCAGACGGTTTAATTGTGTGTTTGAATAGTACTGATATAAATAAACCGGAATATCTGTTTAAAGAGATAGACTGGATAGACAGGAGTATTGGAGAGTATGTGATTCATCCAGCAACAAAAAAAGACTCCCCTTATTTTGGGAAGATTGTGGATCAGCGTATCCGTGAGTATCATCAATTTACTTCGGATTTACAAAGAGATATATTCCGAGAGTACAATTTAGAGCTTGTGAATTTTAGTTGTATTCTATAAAAGAACAATTTTATAAAGAGAACGAGGTATGCACTGCAGTATACAATATTAGGCTCATTTAACGATGGATAAATGTGTAATTGAGCTGTAATATATTGATAATATTTTTAGATAAGATGAGATATGTAGTTATAATACCCCAATACTATAGAATAATGTTGCTTGATTAATTCATAAGGTTTGCCACCTAGTAAATTCTTACATAGTTAATTCTTGTATGTCTGGTAGGGGAGCAGTGAGATGAATATTATAGAAGCATATGGAGTCTATAGCAATAAGGCTGTAGGAAGAGTTAAGGAATCATTATTATGATAAAAAAAAGATTATTAATTATTAATAAATCATTTGAGCTCGGCGGAATTCAGATGGCCTTAGCAAATATGCTAGAGGCAATCCATAATGAATATGATGTGACATTAGCTGTGTTCAATCAAAATGGTCCGTTAAGGAATAGAGTACCAAATAATGTAAAACTCCTTAAGCTATCATCGCTTGTCCAGGTTTTGGGAATGAGTAAGCGTGATTGTAGACAATACGGTTCGGTGATACAAAGATTATTCAAAACAGTTGGTAGTATTTGGTCTAGAATGTTTGGGAATGATTTACCAGTTAGATTTGCATTCGCATTTCAAAAGAATGTCGGCGAATATGATATTGTTATTTCCTATCATCAGGAAACCAGTAAGAAGACATTGGTTACAGGTTTTGGGAAATTTGCTCTTAAAAAGTGTAAGTCATCCCAAAAGATTGCGTGGGTGCATGCTGATTTTTTAGCAACAAAGCTGGCAACTCTGAATAATCTGAAAACATATCAATGTTTTGATAAAATAGTGAGTGTGTCACAGGTCTGTATGGATAATTTTGTTGTTGCATACCCGTCTCTAAAAGATAAATGTCTATATTGCTACAACTATATTCCAGATGCGGAGATTATTAAAAAAGCTTCTGAGCATCAAGGAGTCTTTGAAAGAGAGGAAAACACGATTGTTCTCTTTTCGGGTTGCAGATTAGTAGAAGAAAAAGGACTTGTCTCTACATTAATAGACCTACTACCGCTTTTTAGAGAGAATCACAATCTGAAGTGGTATATTGCAGGTGATGGTCCCGAAAAGGAAAAGTTGGAAGTCATTATTAAGATGAATAACTTGGAAGAAAGAGTGATTTTACTTGGCTTTCAGAGCAATCCTTATCCTTACTTCAAGGAAGCAGATTATCTTTTTTTACCATCTCTACACGAGACATTTTCAATGGTTGTTAGCGAAGCACACATTTTGGAAACACCTGTAATTGCATCAGATATTCCAATAATGAGAGAAATGCTGGGGGATGAGGATTATTTATGTAACCATGGAGATTTTCGCAAATGCTTGTCTAATTTGATTGCAACATATGCTAGCAAACATTTTAATTTGAATGGTGCAGAACAGAAAGAAAATTGGCTTTATTATTTTACAAAAATAATAGATAGGAGAAATTGAAGTTGATTGAGACGAACCCCGCTAAGCATTTTACTATTTCCTTTATTGATATACTGACCGCAGTTTATTGTGGCTTTTGTATTCTGGAACTAAATACAAGCAATTACAAATTCATTTGCTTGATATTGCTGATTTTTTGGGGAGTTGTTGCATTTTTTACAGATAAATCTGCATTAGTAAATGCGATATGTAATAATATAGTTTTATTATTAGTTTTATTTGCTCTAATCTATTTCTTGTATGTGACATTAACAAGAGATATTATTTACGGAATGAAATATGCTTTTACAATTATTATTAGCGAGTCACCGTTTATCCTTTTTTTGTACTACAAGGGAAAGAAGAAAACTAGTGACTTGTCAAAAATTTTGCCTTGGATTGGATTTGTTGTGATTGTATATCTATGTATTAATATTCTGAAACTAATTGCAGTAGATCCAAATGCAGCTAGAAAGATGGCTGGGTATATAAATGTTTACCAGGATTTTATTACTGGAGGGGGTTATCAGATTGCATATGCACTCTCTCTATTAGTACCATTTCTGATTTTTACATTTAGAGAGTATAAGTATAAATTACTTACATTTTTCTTTATAATTGTGTTTACATATACATTGATAAAATGCAGTTATGCCATTGCAATCTTACTTGCGATTTTTGAACTTTTTTTATTGATTATTTGGAGCAAGAAATCGTCATCTCGTAGCAAGGCAACAGCTGTTATATCTTTTCTATGTTTGGCTGTTGCACTCTTCCTGCTAAGAGGTTTTATAGGTGATGTGTTCATAAATCATATTTCGCATCTATTTAATGGCACCTTTGTTGAAAGACGGATGATCGAGTTTGGACAGTTTATTAAAGGTGAGAGCAAAGATTTAAATGGAGTTATTGCACGAATAAAACTTTATGGTATGTCAATAAAGTCATTTTTAGATTCTCCGCTTATTGGAACAAGTTATTATACAAGATTTATATCGGATTTGGAAGCAGGTAATTACTCTACACACTATATTGGGTTGCACTATGTTGGCCTGCATTCTACGATTTTTGATGGATTTGCGAGGATAGGTGTTTCCTTTGTACTATATATTGTTTATTATTGGAAAGCTATTAACAGAATAAAGTATTGTGTTGGCGAGAATACTATAATGATTGTTGGAGTTATGTTTTTTTTAGCAAAACTCATTAATCTTGCAGATGCTTTTGCATTGGGATATATTGTGTATTTTGTAATACCGTTCCTTTGCGAATCGTCAAGAAGAGAAATATATGATTTAGAGGAGAGCTGTACTTGAATCAAGTAGAGGGAGTAAAAAAGAAAGCTTTAAAAAGTGCAAAATGGATGATTGTTACTTCCGTGTTTTCTATGTTTTGCTCATATGCTTCCAATATTCTTTTAGGGAGAATATCACCGGAGACCCTTGGTATATATTCAGCAGTTAATGTTTTTATTTCCTCTCTGACTACTTTTGTGGGCATGGGTGGAGCTGTTGTGTTGAGTAATTTCCTCCCCAAAATGGACTCTGAAATTCAGAAAAGGCAATTACTACATACATATATTGCTATGTCATTCGGAATGTATATAGTTTTTGTAGCTGTGATTTTGATTTTTCCTAAGATGAATCTGCTTTTGAGCGGAGGATTAGATGGTGCTGAAAAATGGGTTGCATTAATTGTTGTAGCCCCACTTTATATTGTTATGACGGTTATTTCTTATCTATTAATCGCATTACTTGAAGCACGTATTTCAAATATTATGTCAAAGCTGTACGCAATACTACTTCCTTTTGTACTATTGTCTGTTTACCTAGTTGATAGAGAATTATTGGAGCAGAAACTAGTATCTATTGTTTTTTCAAGTGTTATAGTATCAAATATACTTGCTATTATACTTGGTGTTTCTTTTATTAAGAAAGAAAAGATTATTAGTAAGGCAAGAGGGTTTTATGTTCCAAGAGGTTTTTTCTTTTTCTCAATTACTACCTTTATGCAGGCACTATTTTCATTCTTATATTTAAATGCAGATAAAATGTTTTTAATCTCACTTGAGGACATGGGGCAGTTAGGTTATTATCATGCAATTATTTCAATATACACTTTAGTTGATTTCGTCCCGTCACTATTGGGAAACGTGACAACACCTTACTTTTCAAATATTCTCAAGGTTGGCAATAAGAAAGATGTGAAAGAGTCCTACGAACGTATTGAGAAGTACATGTTATTTTTCCTAGTAACCTGTATTATCGGCGTAATCACTCTATCTGATGTAGCACTTAATATGTTTGGGGAAGGATATGTTACTTATAAATATTTGCTGATTATTCTGCTAGTTGCAAGATGTATTTCTGCCTTGGGATTTACAAATACCCCAATGTTGATTGTTATGGAGAAAAACTGGCTTCGTTTGCTCAATGGTGCATTACAAGTTTTTATTCAGTTTTCAATAACATTTATCTGTATCAACAAATTGGGTATTCTAGCTGTGGTACTTGGAAGAACGATAGGGGTTTGTATTGCCCAGATTATGCCACAATTAATGATGAAATATAGAAGTGGATATCATATCAGAATATCAAAAGCTTATTACTCTGGTGTTATATGCACTTTGCTTTTGGGAATTATACAAGTGGCATTAGATTTGAATCTGGCCATTTCAATACTAAGTGCGGTCATAAGCTGGTTTATTTTTTTGATTGGCGGAAGATTTAAGAAGGAAGATTTTGTAAGTATCTTTAATATGGTTTTTAGGAAGAGAGGTTTAGAAGATGGTTCTAAAGGGAATGATTAAGAATGTTTTTTCAAATCTACCTTATGGTGTTCAGCGTTTTTTGATTTTACCATATGCTTTTATTGTTAATAAGGAAGATCGTAGAATTGATAATTGTTTGTTGAAAAAAGTTGTTATTGACGAGTCACTTGATAGTTCATTTATTAAATTTAAAAAGCTAATTAATTATGCTTATGAGCATGTGCCGTATTATAGAAATACATGGAAAAGTATTGGAATTACACCACAGGATATAAAATTAAATTCGGATATTGCAAAACTACCGATTATTGATAAGCAAACTGTAAAAGAGTACTACAATGAGTTTGTTTCGGATGAGGTAAACATAAATGACTTAATAGAACATCCTTCTGGAGGCAGTAGTGGAATAAACTTGACTATACTCTACGATGATAATACGGTTCGGGCAAGACGATTAGGCATATTGAGATGGTTAAACTTTGCGGGGCTTAATAGCCGTGATAAGGGTGTTTGGCTTGGAAGAGCTCATAAGACATTGTTTCAAGATAAAATTAAGTGGGGTGAGAGAGGAGAGAAGTTTTTCGGATATTATAATCCTGTGAGCAATCGGCTTCAGTTAGCTACAAACAATATGACACCAGATGTTTTAGAGCATTATGTTAGTAATATCAAAAAATTTAAGCCTGCATATATCCAGGGATATCCTGCAAGTATAGCAGCATTAGCGCGCTACATGGATACGAAGTACGATTGTTATCAAATGAAAGCTGTCTTGACTTCATCAGAAGTTTTAACAGCATCAGACAGAAAAGTGATTGAAAAAGTATTTAGGTGCAAGGTGTTTGATAGATATGGTTTAGGAGAGGAAGTAGCATCTGCAATTGAATGTGAGTGCCATGACGGATATCATATAGAGATTGACAGATGTTATGTTGAAGTGACTGATGAATGCGGAAATATACTTGAAGACCATATTGGTGATATTGTTGGAACTAACCTTGAAAACTATGCTTTTCCACTGATTAGGTATAAAACTGGCGATTTAGGTTCAATTAAGTATGAGGGCTGTGCTTGTGGAAGAAAACTACCGATTATTTCTGAATTGATAGGCAGAGGTAGTGAGTATTTAGTGGACAAGTATTATGTTAATCAAACTGAAGAGCCGGTCTCGCAGAGTATAGTAATACCAGATGGTGTTCTGGCTTATCAGATAGAGCAAATTAAGATTGATGACTTTGTTGTTCGTTTTTGCAGCAATAGCACTACGGATTTATCTATGCAAATTATGATTGCAGTCAAAAAGTATGTGGAAGAACAATTGCACATAGATAATCCCAAGATTAAAGTACTGCAATGCAGAAATATTCCAGTATCTGCAAATGGAAAAATGAAGTATTTAATCTCTCATGTCCAATAAAAAGGAGTAGTAATGGTTATTAATTATCAGGAAGAATTGATAAATAAGATTATTTCTAATAACTTGTGTAGTGGATGCGGGACTTGTGCTGGTGTGTGTTTGAAAGATTGTATTAATTTTGATTCGGAGAGTTATGTTCCAATCTTTGACAATGAGAGCTGTGTAAACTGTGGTTTATGCTATAAATCCTGTCCAGGTAAAGGATTTCAGTTTCTTAAATTGAAAGATGATGCTGTGTATTGGGATGACAGGATTGGTCCATATATTAGCTTCATTACTTGCTATTCCACAGATGAGTTGCTTAGAGAAAATGGTGCATCTGGTGGTACAATTTCTACAATCTTCAAATATGTTCTTGAAAAAAGACTTGTGCAGAAAATTTTATGCGTAAAAAAGAATGGCGAGAAGTTCGAAGCATTTCTAACTGATGATATTACTGTGCTTAGTCAAACACAAGGGTCAAAGTATATTCCAATTCCATTAAATGTAGCACTGAAAGTGATTATCAACAATGAATATGTAGTTGCTGTTGTAGGTACACCTTGTGAATTGCAAGGAATGCAGCTTGCCTCTGAGCAGTTACCAAAACTTCGCAAATTGATTAAATATAAGATTGGAGTTTTCTGTGGATTTGTACAACCAAAGGAATGTCTCCTGGTATTCAGAAAATATTTGCATGCTGAAGATGCTGATTGGAATTTTGATGGATGGAGATACGGAGAATATCCGGGGTATGTTCACTTTACGAATACAAAGACGGGAGAGCGAAAATACTTGCTGATTTATGAAGCTTTGGATATGGCTGTACCATTTTATTCATTGGAAAAATGTTTTATGTGCCCTGATGGCACGAATATGTGTGCTGATTTTGCCTTTGGTGATATTCATTCAAGGGGAAAAAATGAGAACAGTGGTATTATTCGGACAAAAAAGGGGAAAGACTTAATTGCAGCTATGTGTTCGGATGGCTATCTAGTTAGTACAGAGTTGAAATTGGAAGAAGCAATGAAAGGCACTGTAGGTTCAGTGTCATATCTTAAGGGAATGCGTTCATTGCTTTATATGAGTACCAACCGGAAGGCTGTTCCGAAATATGACATAACATTTAATAATAGTCATTATAGTAAGTTCAAGGTGTTGCAGAACAGAATACATATGATGCTGTACAGATTTGTGCGTAAACCTTGTATTCTACATTTTTTTGAAATGTTTCCAAAACTACAGATGCGAGTAGGTAGGTATGTTTATACTTTCCCCAATAGAGTTTTGCTATACAGGTTTTTGAGGAAAGTAAGGGATCTTGTGAAGAGAAAGTGATAATATGAAAAAGGCAGAAGTGCTAATTGAAAACTCAATAAACAGTCGACTCTGCTGTAATTGTGGTGTTTGTGTTGGTGTGTGCCCTACTAACGCAATTACAATAAAGAGAAATGCAATAAGTGTTGATGTAGATAAATGCTCAGATTGCGGGATGTGCGTTAAATGCTGTCCTGCAAATGGATATGAACTGTCGGATTTAACACTGGAAGATATCAAGGATATTCCGATGTATTCTGCAGCGACTAAAGACAAGGATATTTCTGACTATGCGTCATCTGGGGGATTTGTGACTCAGGCACTTCTTACATTGCTTGCAATTGGAGATATTACTGAAGCGGCAGTTGTTGTTACTGGAGATAATCTGAATGAGAGATCTGCAAAATATATAGTCACAAGTGATTCAGCAGAAATTCTGCGTGCAAGAAGATCAAAATATACACAAGCAACCATAGGTGAAGTAATCAAGTATATAAAGAATCATGAAGGAAGGTATGCTATTGTGGGACTACCTTGTCAATTATATGGTATTACACAAGCTATCAATAGCAATGCTACTTTGAAAAAACGCATAATATATAAACTAGGTTTGGTTTGTGGATATACATATGATGAAGACTGCATAGATGGTTTGTTAAAAGTTATGGGGCTACAGCGTCAGGTAGTGTATCGTATTTTAGGATGGCGAGAAGGGGGCTTACCGGGAAGTTTCACAGTAGAATTGGTAGATGGAACAATGCGCTCCTTACCGTTCATTGATGAGCATAGTGTGGATGTAACATACTACGCACAAAATAGATGTAGGTTGTGTCGGGACTGCTTGTGTGAAAATGGTGATGTAGTATCGGCTGATATTGGTGGTTGGAAGGAGAGGAGAACGCTTGTTTTAGCGAGAAGTCCACAAGGGCAGCATCTTATAAACATGCTTAAAAACACAGAGACGATGTCCATTGAAGTATGCAGAATACCGTTTGAAAAAACAGTACTTCCATTTATGTTGCGTGAGAAACGGTCTAAAGTTGATATCAGACTTAAAAAGAGACAAGGACAGTTGCCAATTTGGATTGGCGGTTATTCTCCGATATTACTACTGTCGCAAAAGATTGAAGCAGTACTAGAAGCACTGTATGAAAAAAAAGCGATTATAAATAGAGAAATGCATTCTGCTTCCAAGATGCTACGTATAGGGCATCATGCGTATCATAAAATCTCCAGTTTTTTTATTCTAAAGGTATTGTTTAAGTTGCAGGTATACGGAGAAAGAATTATTGATAAACTGTACTCAATAATGAGAGCAATATCCCATAAGCTAAGAGTAAAAACACTAGGAAAGCGGAAAAAACCACAAGCGCTCAAAGTGGCAGTTATCGGACTTGGAAGATGGGGAAAACAATATTTAGGCTTTCTTAGAAGTTCCTCAAAGTACAAAATTGTAGTAGCTTATGATTCCAACATAGAGAGGCTTAGTGAATATGCAAAGGAATACAGATTTCCTATGGCAAGTAGCATTGATGATGTGTGTTTAAACTATGGTGCAGATGTTGTTTTCATATTAACACCCACATCGTCGCATCATGATGTGTTTACAAAGGTTTCCCAATATGGGTTACCAGTATACATAGAAAAACCAATCAGTTCTGATTTCGTGTCAGCAAAAGAAATGATTTGTGTATCAAAAAATACAGATTGTTTATTATATGTTGCGCACAGTATGAAGTATGAGCCGGCAATTAAAGCAATTAAAACTCTGCTTCAGGATGATGTATTAGGTTCAGTGTTATCCTTTGAAATTACTAGGAGTGTTAAGTCAAGAACAGATAATCAATATGATAATGTAGCACTATATCAAATTGGTGTACACATCATTGATGTGATTTTGTATTTGTTTGGTTTTACAGAATCTGTCATTGAGCGTGTAAAAATCAGTTCTTATGGTAGAAGTTATGAACATACATCAATTAAAATGAAAAATGGTTCCACAGGTAAAATGAACTATGGATTTTCAAATGTATATAATTTTTCCCTAAGAATTAAGGGAGAGAAAGCAACTCTTACTTATGCAGATTCAAAGCTTACAATATACTCTGAAAATAAAAAAAATGTAAAGAGAATACGAATGGAAAATGAGAAAACTTTATTAAGGCAGATAGATGAGTTTTACTTTGCTGTAAAAATGGAACAACCATATCTTAATAATGCAGAAAATGCATTAGAAATAGTCAAGGTATGTGAAGAAATAGTGAAACTAGGATAATAATTATGCATAAAGAAATACTAATGCAAGTTACTGTAAATATGTTGGATTGGCTTAATACATGGCGCCAAGATGATGGTGCATATAACGGATATGTTGTTCATCGCTTCGACTTAAAGCGTGTGAAAGAGATTCATGATACACCTTGGGAACAAACGCCGATAATTGATGGGCTTTTTAACATCTATAATGCAACAAATGAGCTGATATACTATAATATGGCAAAACAATCGGTACTGCTACAGATTAGTCGCATGGACACTGTTACTGGTATGTTCGATTTTGCTGGATTTGAAGATGATCGTTTTAGTTCTCTTGTTCATAATTCGCTGGCTGATTGTGCTTTGCTGACCTTTTCAGAGAATTGTAGACCTGAAGATAATGAAATTAAATATAAAGCTTTGAAAACTGTAAAACTTAATTTTGATAAATACTTATTTGGTCAACTATACTCTGAAGAAGCTGAAGCTTTTAAGTTCAGCGAAATTGATTATTACTGGCCACAGGAGGATAGGTATGTTGCAAACATGAATAGTGTTGCCATTGAAGCCTTGATGAGATATGCTGCTCTGTCTGGTGAGGATTATTATCGAGAGATGGCTTTAAAGATTCTGAAATCTGTGACAAATCTTGTGTGTACAAATGAAGGGAAAATGGAGAATGGAGGAATTGGTTATGCTAACACCCATCCTAAATGGTATATTTCCATTTATACTGCTTTAGCATTGAGGGGTATTTGTGCGGTATATAAGTATAACAATGACGATAAGTTGAGAGATATAATGCTATCCTCAGCAAGTCATCTCATACGCTACACCTCAAAGGATGGCTATTTTTGTCATGCAATTCAAAATGGTGTTAAAATACCGTATCCTTACTGGATAGCTGGAGGAGGCATAATTCTAAAAGCAATTGATGATGTGTCGAGGGCAACAGGAGTAGAGTTCAATGTGGATAGAATGGTGAACACGATAATTGCTCATCAGCAAAAATGTGGAGGAGTTTCCTCTTTCTTAAAGTATAATACAACAGATAATCACCGCAGAAAGAATAATGCGAATGTGAAGGTTTGGGAAGAGATTGCTCCTGGTCCTCCTTGGAATGCGCATCTATTTGAATATTTTTCAAGGTTTATTGATGACACCTTTAAAGAGTATAAGCCAAAGAACGAGACATCATTTGTGTTAAACTGGAGGTATCTCTATTTTGAAAATAAAAAGACATTCTTTGTCTGCTCCCTTCTTCCCTTATATAGTTGTGCATTGATTTGGATTCACAAGAAGAATAATGTTAGTCTGATTGGGTTTTCCTTGCGTAATGTATATTCTATTTTTCGAAAGAAGTTTATTAGTAGGTAAAAGATGTGAGGGTACTATTACTTAATAGGAGCTATTATCCTAATATTGGCGGAATAGAGAATTCCTTATACTTTTTATCAAGAGAGTATAAGAGTATGGAATTTGAAGTTGTCATTCTTACGGAAGAGGTTATTAAAGACTGTCCTCTAAGAGAGGAATTTGCTGAACTTATTACCTATCCTAGGACCAGTGTTAATAAACTATTTCTCCCAATATTACCGATTGTTAATCAAAGAAGAGTTAAAGAATGGATTAGAAATAACAAACAAAGGGTTGAAGCGGATGTAATTATCTGCCGAGATCCGGTGCTAGGTTTGGCATATATGAGTGTGTTTCCAAAAGCAAATATTGTGTATATTCCCGCAGTTGTAATCAAGTATTATAACAAGGGGATTCGAAAAGCACAGTCCTTGAAAAATCTTGTAAAAGAAGTGCTGAGATATAGTCAATTAAAAATTGAGGAAAGGCAGCAAAAAAGAATTCTTGAAAAAGCACAGAAAGTGATTGTGTTTAGCAATAATGTTAAGTCTCAATTGCTTTCTGGTAGTCTCTGCGAAAAAGAAAAAATAACGGTATGTTATCCAGGAGTATCTGATAAGTTTATTTGCCAAGAGCCAGTAACTTCTTTTGATAATAGTTTTGTTAGTTTTGTCTTTGTTGGGAGGCTTGTTGCTGAAAAGAATCTTAGTATGTTGATTAATGCTTTTAGCCAATTACATTGTAAAAACAAAAGACTAGTTCTGGTAGGAGATGGCTATCAGAGGTGCAGCTTGGAAAACCAAGTTAAGGAACTTTCTCTTACAGGTGATGTTTTATTTGTTGGAGAAAGTAAAACACCGGAAAAGCACTATCGAGATTCTCATTTTTTTGTTATTCCTTCATCGTATGAATCGTTTGGACAGGTTATAATCGAAGCATTATCATCTGGATTACCGGTTATTGGTTTTTCTACAATAGAAGGAGAAACATTAACTGCCATAGACGAATTGATTGTTGACGGAGAAACTGGTTTTATTTGTAAAGAGTTTAGTAGTAACTCGCTTAGAAATAGTATGGAGCGAGCTGAAAAAGTTCTTCATGCTAGAGAAGAGTATTATAAAATGAAGAGTATGGCAATAAAGTTTACTAGAGATAACTGCTCGTGGAGCAATCTAGCTAGAAAATGCTTGGAATAAATAGTAGAGGTGACACCTATGAATCCTGTAGCAATACTGTTATGTGCCGGTAAAGGTACAAGAATGAAAGACACAAGCACTCATAAAGTCTGCTATGAAATAGCAGGCATACCTGCTATTGTTCGTTCTATAGATAATTTTAAGAAAGCAGGGATAAATAGATTTGTTGTTGTAGTAGGTAGTCAGGCAGATAAGGTAATGAGTTGCCTTGATGGCATAGAAGGAATCGTTTTCGCTTATCAACCGGAGCAGAAAGGTACAGGTAATGCTGCTTTATATGGTCTTAAAGCTGTAAAGGAATTGGGATTAAGTGATAAAGCAGTTGTTGCTATGGGTGATAAGATATTATCGCCGGAATTAATAAAGCAGTTAGCAGTTAATAATGCTTCAAAAGCCACATTTATTGTACAACCTGTAAAAGACAACGAATCAGGCGGAAGGATTGCTGTAAGAGATAATAAGGTATATGGGATTATTGAACAGCTTGATGTTGCTCTGTTAAGGCTTGGAGAATTAAGGAACCAGTCAAGAGGTAAAATAGCAGAAAAACTCAGTTTATTTGAAATACCAGATAAAAAGAAGGAGATACTGCTAAAAAGAACTTTAGATATATTAGAACACAAAGGCAAATTACCTGCATATATAGAATTAGGTAATACTACATTTACTGCAGGTCAATTAGAATCAAGTGGTCTTGTTAACGGAGGCACATATCTATTTGATGTTGATGCTGCTTTGGAAGCTATATCAAATATATCATCCAATAATGCTCAAAATGAAATTTACCTTACTGATGCGATTAATTACCTTGCAAGCAAGTATTCAGTTAATACTATTGTATGTGAAGATAAGAACAAGATGCTTACATACAACACGATGGACGATCTTATCAAACTACAGCAGTTCTTTATTCCTGTGAAAACGAAAAAGGTTTTCACAAATGCTAAAACATGGCTTGAAAAAATAGAAAACTGGACTGAAGATATAAAAGCGAAGTTTGAGAATATATATGGAAAAGAAGATAATAATTATCTTGAGGATAGAAAGCAAACATACATCAATTTATTAAAAACTTTTATTGATAAATATGGAGATAAGCCGGTAGTTATTGCTCATGCACCCGGAAGGGTTAATATAATGGGAAGGCATATTGATCATAGGGGTGGCAATATTAACGTTATGTCAATAAGTAAAGAGACAGTGGTTGTAGCTTCACCCAGAGATGATGATATAGTTAATATTTCAAATACGGATATTATGTTTAAAGACTATTCTTTCTCAATATCTGACACATTAAAAATGGTTGATACGCATAACTGGATTGAATTTATAGAACATAAAAATATTTCGGATATGGTTATGCAGACAAGAGGTGAATGGGTAAACTATGTTAAAGCAGCAACACTAAGACTTCAACTAAAGAATACGAATGTCATGCTCTGTGGAATGGATATGATGTATACAGGTAATATACCGATAGCAGCAGGGCTTTCCTCCTCATCAAGTATAGTTGTAGCTTCTACAGAAGCTGCAATTGCATTAAACGATTTAGATATACAGATAATGGATTTTATTAATCTTTGCGGGGAAGGGGAATGGTTTGTAGGCTCCAGAGGAGGAGCGGGTGACCATGCTGCAATGAAGTGCGGTAAATATAATATGTTGACGCATATAGGATTTATGCCATTTGAGATTAAAGGAACAGTTCCGTTTCCAAAAGGATGCTCATTGATTGTAGCTAACAGTTATGTAGAAGCTAAGAAAAGTGCAGGATCAAGAGATCAGTTTAACCAGAAAGTTGCTTGTTATGAATTTGGTTTAATGATGATAAAAAAACTTTTTCCTCAGTATGCACATAAACTAAATTATTTGAGGGACATTAATACACGCAATCTATCTGTAACTCAAAGCAGGATATACGAGATGCTTTTAGCCTTACCGGAGCATATGACATCAGATGAAGTTCATGAACAGTTAAGTGAACATAAAGAAAAGATTGACAGGATACAGAAAAGTCATAAGATACCTGAATTCTATGAAGTACGTAGTGTTGTTCTTTACGGTATAGCGGAATGCGAAAGAGCAAATAGAAGTTATGAGTTATTAAAGAATGGTGATTATATGACATTAGGTAAACTTATGAATATATCCCACGATGGTGACAGAGTTTGGAAAGATAATAACCCGTATGACTATTCTGCATCAGATTTATATTTAAAATCTTTAATATCTGACCTTTCCAGCGAGGTGCCTGAAAGAGTGGAAAGAGCACAGATATATAATCAACCGGGAGGGTACGCATGCTCCACAAAAGTTATTGATGATCTTGTTGATTATGTCAACCAGCAGGAAGGTGTATTAGGTTCTGAGCTATCAGGAGCAGGATTAGGTGGATGTATATTGATATTGGTCAAGAAAGAGAAAGCTAATAATATTCTCGATCTGCTTAAAAAGCATTACTATGATAAAAACAATCTACCAATGGGTGCAGAGATATTTAAACCGGTTAGTGGGTCAAGTGTGTTCAATTAATCTATATTGCCGAGTTAAAATGAGGTGGAGCTTGGTTATGTTCTGTTTTTATCTTAGTAATATTTCATATGAAAGCGAAGATACTTAAATGGTCTTCTTTTTTTTACACTTTCTTTTTGTAGTTTGTTCATGTTCCTTTTTCTTTATGCTTATTCCTGCTTACCTAAAGTACCAAACATGTAATATTGTAATTAGCGTTTGAGATAGGATTTCTTCATTTTTTTAAGGCTTTTTTGAAGGATTTTAAAGGGAAAACGCAAGGGTTTATTCAGCGGGCAAAAAGTACGGAAACTCAAGAGGATTCTTTGCACTGTTGCAAACAATCCCGTCAAGAGTTAGAATTATCTTGCAAGATAGCAGGAAAGGTTGGTTGTTTTTGTATAGCATCTCAACTTTTAGTTAATGTAGTAGTGGAAAAAATATAAGCCTTAATCCTGTAGTAATGCTGAATATATTTAAAAGGAGTCTGTATTATGAAAAGAAAAGTTTTTATGTCGGTTCTGGTGTTGGCTTTAGTGGCAATGATATTTATATTTTCCGGTTGCGGTACAATTACATCTCCGTCGGATACCGAGTACTGGTTTTCCAAGTCGGAAAACAAGTATATTCCGTTTGATGCGGATAAGTACAATCTCGATGAAGCGGGCAGTTACTGGTATTTTACAGCTGCAAAGGATGTTAATGTCACTATGAAAGTGAAAATAAATATAGATGACTTTGATTCCTGTCTATATCTCTATGTGAACAATGAGCAAGTTAAAAGCGAAACGGATTTAGGTATTTTTTCAAGAGTATATAATTTGTCATTGAAAAAAGGAGATGAAATCAAATTGCATGCATTTTGGGTAAACGGTATAGCTGCTGAAAACGGAAGCGCTTTTGAGATATACATGCTTACCATGTCGGAAGACGGAAAAGATTACGTATTGACTGAATTTGATAAGAGTACAACAAGATAGTTTATATTTTAAGAAATATTAATAACCGGTAAGGAGGTTCGGAAACGGGCTTCCTTTTTTTGTTTTAATAAATATGTTTGGACAGAGGTCGGTGTTCTTGTAAAAGATACAACTGTATAATGAATTTGAAGTCGAATTAAACAGTGAGATAATATCTTCAATCATACGATGTATTAGCAAAAATGGTTGGAGAAAGCTCAGATATATCATTCTGTGAATATTGAGGCAAATACTCGGAATATGTATTTGAAGACAATGTTGCTGTTTGTGCTGAAAATTAACGGAACTGTGGATGACACACTTTTTAGCCTGTTTTACTTGATTGCTACAATAAACATCTTGTTTTTACAGTCTGTTTACCCGGAATTCTTAATCATTAATCGTTTCCCGTGATATACTTTGGTATATTAATGTTTTTGGAGGTACCATGTATACATCAGACTGGCACATACATTCATCGGCATCATATGATGCACAATTACTTGTACCGGATTTAATAAATGCGGCTGCCGAGATTGGAGTAACTCGGTTCGGTATAACAGATCATGCCAATTTCCCTATACCTTCATTCTTCGGTAATCTGGAAGAGTCTAAAAGGCTTCATGACAAGTATGGTTTTGAGGGGTTCTATTTAGGAGTGGAATTAACAACCATACCTAAAACAATGTATGAGCACTGTATAAAGACCGGAAGAAGAGATACATATACATCCACCAATGTGGTAGATAATTATGAGTTGGAGTTCATGCTTACCATGGAAGACTTAGAGAGATTCGGTATGTCATATACCGTAGCTGCCGCTCATTCGGCATGGCATACCGATGTATCTAAAACTAATGAGTTTATTATTGAATGGCACAGACATCATATGTATATAGCTAATGATGAAAGGGTGGATATATTGGGACATCCCTGGTGGTTTGATAAGCCTCAGTTTGCCGTCTGGTTATCGGATTTTTCCGTAATACCGGTATCAATGCATGATGAATTGGCTTGTGCATTAAAAGAAAACGGAGTATGTATAGAAGCAAATGCGGGTATGATATACGGGACGTTGTATACCGAGAAGTTCTACAGACAATACTGTGAGTATATGCGGTATATGTTTGAAAAAGGAGTAAAGGTTACTTTCGGTTCCGACTGTCACGGTCCTTTGTATGCAGATCATCGATTGGAAGTGGAGAAGGCCTTGGGGGCGGTAGGTTTTAAGAGTGAGGATTTTTCCTCCCCCGGGTTCAGAAGATGATGGTTTGAAATATTTTTTATTCAGGCATAGCTTCGGCTATGCCTTTTTTAAAACAAATTGGAAATTGTTTTTTACTTTACTTTATCTTTCTTGTCTTTTCTTTTGTTTTGTTTCTCTCCATTTATTAACTATATTAAATATTATTCAATATGTTATAAATCGCATAAAAGATTGTGCAAAATTTGTGCATAAACATGATTTTGTCAGTTTACATGCGGATAAACCTGTGGTAGAATATGCCGCATAATGAAAAGCATAATCGGACTGAAAAGGGGAACAGTAAAACTACATAAACATAAAAAGCAGTGGAGAGAGAGTGCTGCCGAGACAATAGCCATGTTATATGAAGTACTGGGGGATACCGCTTGCGATATACAGCATGTGGGAAGCACTTCCGTTGTGCATATAAAGGCAAAACCCGTTATAGATATAGCAGTAGCGGTAAACAGCTTTTCCGATTTGGATGGGTATATTCCCGCTCTGGAAGCCAGGGGTGTTAAATACAGACCGGAGGTTAATATAGACAGCGAGAGGTTTTTTGTTATCGGTGATGAAAGTGATTTTTTTACACATCATATACATGTGGTTCCCGTTACAAGTCGTGAATGGATAAACTATATAAACTTCAGAAACTACTTAAATGCCAAACCCTTTGCAGCCGGGCAGTATGAAGAAGTGAAGATTAATCTGTTGAAGAAGTATAAGCACAACAGAAAGGCATATACGGACGGTAAAGCCGGGATAATAGCAAAATTATTGAAAGAAGCTTTTGCATGGTCATATCTGGGAAAGACAGTAACCGTAACCGTTTTAAAATCTCTATCGGAGAAATGTGTTCCCGTTTACAGCGGGTATATAGAGGGGGTTACGGGTGATAATGAGCCTCAGGAAGTATATGTTATAGGGGTAAACAATCCGGGTTGCGTTTATACGGGTACCGTTACCGCTATAATATACGGACAGGACAACACTCCCGGTAAATGGGTGGTGGCTCCGGCAGAAGCTTCATTTAATCAGGCACAGATTGCGGAAGTGATATTACCCTTTGAGCAGGATACCGATGTATTTATCGACAGTGTACACCGTAAGTCCTGCGGTGTGATAGTATACAGAATAGTGGACGGGAATATAGAATACCTTCTGGTAAAAGAATACTACTGTTACGGATGGAGTATTCCCAAAGGACATATGGAAGCGGGTGAGAGTGAAGCCGATACGGCGATAAGAGAAGCCTGGGAAGAAGTAGGTGTAAGAGTAACACCCGATATGGGGTTTATAAGGACAGTGGAGTATACAATACAGCCGGTGTATAAAAAAGAGGTTGTTTTCCGTATATCGGAATTTAACGGAGAGAGCAGGGTTGTAAAACCGGGGATAGAAGCAACCGGATGGTTTGTACTCTCCGAAGCAAAGAAACTTTTAAAGTATCAAGAGACATGTGCCGTAATGGAAGATGCCGAAGCATATATAGCAGGTCTGCATAAGGGAGGGGCAGCATGAAATACAAACAATATACATGTGTTCATGAATTTTATAACGACACCTATAATATCTTATTGCGTCATGAGTCTCAGAACATGATTCAGTTGGGCAATCTCATAATCGGTAATACAGGTGCAGACAAGACCGGCTGGCGGGATACTGCCAAATGGGTTATGGCAACAGTTTCCGAGAAGGAAGAAATTCTTTTAACCGCACTTATGACACCTCCTCATAACATTACCCTTTACAAAACCGATAATGTTATGCGACCCGATGTGTTGGACTGCCTGATTGCTGGATTGGACGATATATATGTACCGGGAGTTATTTCGGAAAAGCAGTTGGCAACGGCATTTGCGGATAAATATTCTTCGTTAAAGGGAATGACATATTATACTCAGATGAACCAAAGAATATATGAATTGGAGAAAGTAAATCCCGGTATAGAAAGAATTGGAACAATACGTCTTGTGAATAATAACGATATGCATTTCTTTCCCTATTGGCTGTCTGCTTTCTATGCATCCAATGTGTACGGACAAACGGTAATGAATATACCCGAGAGCGAAAGAGAAGCACAATACCGGATAGATATGAAAAAAATATACATACTGGAAGTAAACGGAATACCCGTTTCCATGGCGGGATATAACAGGGAACTGCCGGCATCCATAGGTGTGGCTTATGTTTATACACCACCGTATTTCAGGAATAAAGGATATGCAAGTTCCGCTGTGGCTCAGGTCAGTCAGCTGGCTCTGGACAGAGGGTATAAAAGGTGTGTATTGTATACCGATTTATCCAATCCCGTATCCAACAGTATTTACGGTAAGATTGGGTATGTCCCTGTATGCGATTCATTAATGCTGCAATTCAATAATTAATATATATTACGGAGGAAGAAAAATGTGTCTTATTTGCGACAGAATTAAAATGATTAAGGACGGGACCGATAAATATTTGGTCAGGGAACTGGAAACGGGATATGTTGTATTGGGAGATCATCAGCACATATCCGGCTATACCCTGTTTCTTTGTAAAGAGCACAAGTGTGAATTGTTTGAACTGGAACATTCATTTATGGTGAAATACATGGTGGAAATGGCTCTTGTTGCCGAAGCTATATCCAAAGCCTTCAAACCGGAAAAGATAAATTATCAATTAACAGGTAACGGAGAAACCCATCTGCACTGGCATTTATTTCCCGGAGTCAGCGGTGATATAGGGGACTATGGGGATAACGGAAAAGGACCGGTTTGGTGCTATCCTATGGAAAAAATGTACAGTGATGAGAATAAACTTTCCGATCAACAACCGGAAGAGATGAAAACAAAATTACAAAAGCAATTGGATAAACTGCTTAAGGTTTAGATAACCGACAAATATCTTCAAAGTGTTCTATAACTGAAAATCGCATTGATTATACTTTCAGTAATGGTATAATGACTTTGGAAATTTTTAATCACCAACAGGAGGAAATAATGAAAAAAAGAATAATAAAGGGAATTATACTGTCCGTACTGTGTCTGGTATTGCTTGCATCCCTGACATCGTGTGCAATGGGACTTAGCGGAACATACAAAAAAGGTTCCGATCTGGCATACGAAACCTACAGATTCAGCGGTAATAAATTTTACTATGAAGTGGGTGCACTGGGTGTAAAAGTAGGCGGTCACGAAGGCACATATAAGATAAAAGACGGGAAGATTACTTTTATCTATGACGACAGTGAACATACTTATAAATTTGAAAAAGGCAAAGACTATATAATAATCAACGGCGCTTCCTATGACAAGAAGTAGGGAAGAGGAGTAATTTATTTAAGCAGATATAAATTGAATTTGTTAACAAAAAAAGAGCTTGTATGGGCTCTTTTTTGCATGCAGATTAGTCTTAAAATCTTCTTCTGCAATCTCCATTTCCTCAGGAATCTGTCCGATTGTCGGCAAGTGCTTTCCGATACAATTTGCCGCGTAAGTGCGTAGCCTTTTTCTCCTTGTATAACTTAAATCTTATAATTACTTACCCATTAACTTACCCATAGCATATCAAATGGACAGTTAAATGGCAATACTTTTTATATCATTAAAAACCTGTTTTTTAGTATATAGTACATATTATTGTATTTTTTGTTCAGAATGAAATGCTGACAAAAAGAGCTTATATAAGCTCTTTTTGAGGAGGGAGTTATCCTTTCGGATATGAGCAGTTCTGTGTGCTATTTGTCTTCAGTAATAATATTAAAACCCATCATCTTAAAGAGGTAAACAAATTCTTTAGTGTAGTTTCCGAATATGGTAACTCTGTGCCATTGCGGCATCCAGTTGTTAAGTATTTCTTCGGATTTGCAAAGTGCGGCTAACTTGCTTCTGCAACCTGCATCTCCTCCGTAATTGCCTACCGATACGGCTGAATGTATACAGGCAGTCTTATCAACGTTATTTATATTCACCGTTGTCAACTGTTCGTTGGCGGGAAATATGACCTGTACCGCAGCTCCTTTTTTATCTTCAGCATGACTCCTTATATAGTACTTACATAACCTTTTGTCCTGCTCTCCGAAAAGCTTTCTGCAGGAGACGCAATGAGCATAAATAATCTGATTTGATGATGTGTCTATAACGGGATCGGATACAAAGCCGTATCTTCCGGTTATGGCTTTTGTAAATATCGAAGTTATTGTGGAATCAATATCCGCTTCACATACTCCCACGTAACCGTCTTCGCACATCTGGAAAAATGCCAGGCAGGGATACATGTGTAAGTTGTTTCCGTATATATCGTTATATGACAAACTTAAGCAGTCTATTGTTACTGCATCGGCTTTCTTTTCTTTATACATTTCCATTATTGCAAGATAGAGTTTTGCACTTTCCGAAACATCCTGATTTGTCGCTTCCAGTATATCTTCGGATTGTGAAATCCATTTATCCTTTATGACTTTTGCATCAGTGTCATTAATATTATGATAACGCTTCATCAACTCTTCGGAATTGCAGTTGATAAAAGTGCAGCCCCATATCTTTTTGGCAGCCGATTGTGTCTCTTTATCAATATTGTTACTTACCACCAGTATTCTTGATTGTTTAACCTTCTTTATTCCGACAAATACTCTTACAGCTTTTGCTATATCATTGAAATTTGCAGATGCAATAACCGGAACGGGAAGGTGTTCTTCACGTACCGTGTGTATAGATCTTACCAACACCGAACCGCTACCGCAAAAAGGTATATCCGCTATAATGCACGGTAATCCTTCTTTTGCTTTTCTTGCATAAAAAACATCTAAATTAATCCAGTTGGTCATAAGTAAAACAAGAACGCCGTCATACTTTTTTAAATCTTCGGGATAGGCAGCTTCCGCTTCGGAAATATGAGTATATCGGAATACATCAAAATCTATGTCGCTGTTGTGGGCTTTAAGCACGGTAAGTACCGACGCTGTTTCTTTGTCGTAGTCATAGTTAATATGCGGCCATCCCGGAACATCTTTCTTTTTTGTCTGTACAACCACTTTGATTTTTGTTTTCATTTTCCACCTCATAGATTATTCATTCTCGGAAATGCAACTGATATCCTCTTTATTTAATCACTTTAATATCCCGTATCCTATTCACTTATACGGCTGATTATTGTATTATTACGTCATAAATACTTTTTAGGGGCTTTTATAATGTTGGATATCGAAAATTATGATATAAGTATAAATTCCTGTGCGTTTACAAAATGTGATGAGCAATGGAATTGGGTTACCGCAAAACAGGGATTCAAAGATTATGACCTTTGGTTTATAACGGGGGGAAAGGGATATATAGAATACCTCGGTAATAAATATGAACTACATGAAGGAAAATGTTTTTTACTGGCTCCTAATATTCAATATATCGCATATCATGATATAGCCGATATGTTATCCGTTATACATATACATTTTGATTTTGTTAAGAACGGAATGAAAGCATATCCTTTCGGAGTAATTGATTCTAATACCGGCAGTGCAAACCTTATTATCCAAGCATTGGAGTATGTTATGTTTTTATACAACATCAAAGACTATCAAAGAGCATATATCTGGTTTAAGGCGGTATTGTGTGATCTGTTCGGAGAATGTGCATCAGCAAATGACGGTATCGATAAAGGTATTCATGAAGTCATCTACTCAATATGCAGGGTTATTGGAAACTCGGTAAACATACCCAATCTTGCGGAGTTTGCAGAGCAATACAGTTATTCGGTTTCTTACTTAGGCAAGATGTTTACTAAGATTACAGGTATGTCCTACACCGATTATGTCAATCACACAAAACTGAACAAGGCAAAGGTATTACTCTGTTCCACAAACAAAAGTCTTAGCCGGATTGCCGAAGAAACCGGCTACTACGATGTCAGCTATTTTTCCAGGCAGTTCAAAAAGAATACCGGAATATCACCCGGTAAGTTCAGAAAAAGCAGTACCGGATTGGAATGATTATTTATGAATATTGAAGTATGTTATAGGACTTATGCTTAAGTATATTTTTCGACCGGTTGCTAAAAAAACTGCTTTGAATTAATAACTCGTAATTATGTTGAGACAATCTGTTTAAATTATCTTCTACGCTTAAGCTTAATTTTTTTTCCGTCATTCTCGAATATGGAATACTTATTCCTTGCTTTCCTGGACCAAAATTTTTCTATATTAAAACTATGTTTCACCAAACAATCAGTAACATTATTGCATTTACAAAAGTCTCTTTTAAAATCCTTATTGGATTTTGATTGTAATAAATCTTTAATTTCACTTATATCAGTTGCATATTTTATCTCATCTTCAAGGTTGTTAACTTGCGGTATAAGGATAACGTCCTTTACATGGGAAGATTTCTTTAATTTCCCAGTATTATTCTTTAGCCTTTCGACCAATTTCATATCATCAACATCCGTATCGAAAACAATAATCAATATTGTAAAAGGCTTAATTGTTTTAATAAAACCGGAAGGAATATCTTTTTCCAGCAAATTGATTTTAGTAATCCTTCCCGATTGAATGTATTTTTGTCTTATTGCGCGAATTAAACATGCTTCCGTTTCTCCCTCCACAAAATAGTTATAGTTTCTGTTACTCATCGCAAAATTCTCCTAAATCCCATAACTGACTTAAGTCGGGTGTAGTTCCGAATACATCATTTACAAAAGCATTTCTGATGGAAATATCGTTTTTCTTTATAAAGTCACTTGGATATACAGCTTCTATATTTTCATCCTTTTTTAAGAAAGTAAAAGAATGCACCGGTAAATCCATGTCCAGTAGATCAAGGTTATGAGAAGTAAAAAACAGTTGTTCAAGGGGGCCCAGTTTGTCAATCATTATTCCCAGTAGAAATTGCTCTATATCTGTCTGTATAAAAGTAAACTTCTCATCAACATAATAAAAACCGTGCATGCCTTTGCATATTGAACTTATCACATAAGATATATCTATTCCCATTTTTGTTCCGCTGGATAAAATATCTTCAATTATTTTTCCGTTTTGAATAAAAATATCCCCGTTGCGACTTCTTATAACATAAGAATTTTCTACTTCATCGCTTTTTTGAACATCGGTTATTGAAGTATCCAAAGTTTTTAAGACTCGTTTAAGTATATCCAATGAAAGCACATCTTTATCAATCCTTATATCGGTGTTACCGATATCGGGAAAAGTAAAATGCCATCCGAGGTTTTTTACAGAATCCAATACATCCAATGAACTCTTGTTATCGTCTTTTACTTTAACCTGTTCCAACTTTCTTACACAAATCTCATATGAATCTCTCTTACCTATAGGGGCAGTGTAAACTTCAAGCATCAGTATAGATTTTGAATGGTCTTTTTCGTCCAAATTAATTTCGCAATTAATACGATACATTATATTCTCATCAATTAAGAAATCGATTGAAAAAAATGCTTTCCTCCTTTTATCTTTCACTGATTCTAAAAGTCTGACGGGGCTTTTATGTGTGATAAAATTAAATATATGCATCATGGCTTTACCTAATGTAGTTTTACCTGAAGCATTCACACCAAGGAGAATGTTTACTTTTTTGAACCGAAAATTAGTTTTGTTCGGTAAAAATTCACCTTTAATTGTGGAATTTACAATTTTACGCGGATAAGAAAAATTAATCTTAAAATCATCGAAACCCAGTAAATTATCTAACTCAAGATTCATTACAATCATAAAATTGACCTCCTGCATGATATAAGTTCCAATTATTAGAACTTATATCATTTTAATACTGTTTCTTTCCTTTGTCAAGTTTTTCTGCTTTTTCATAGCATTTATTAAAAAACTGTTGACAACAGGAATAACAGGTGATATTCTTTAACAGGTTAGCAACCGCTAACCATGTGTGAAAGAGGGTGCTATGATGCCGTTGATATCAGTTAAGAACGGGGAAAAAGCGGTTATAAAAAAGGTAACAGGAAGTAATGAAGTAAGGAAGTATTTAACCGACTTGGGATTCGTTGAGGGGTCGGATATTTGCGTTATTACCGAAATAATGGGTAATATGATTGTAAACATAAAAGAATGCAGAATTGCCTTAAACAGGGAATTGGCTTCGAAAATAATGGTGGAGGTTTAAAGAAATATGGAAACATTGGATAAGGTAAAGGCGGGACAAAGCGTAATCGTCAGAAAGATACGCGGCACAGGCCCGGTAAAGAAGCGACTGATGGATATGGGGATAACTCAGGGGACAGAAATAACTGTAGTAAAATTGGCACCGTTGGGTGATCCGATTGAAATGAAGTTAAGAGGATATGATCTTTCTATCAGAAAAGCCGATGCCGAGCTGGTAGAGGTGGAACAGTAAATTTTTTTAACATAAGGTTAGCAAATGCTAACTAAAGGAGGGAAAAGATGAAAATAGCAATAGCAGGTAATCCCAACAGCGGTAAAACAACTTTATTCAATGCGCTTACGGGATTAAATCAGTTTGTAGGTAACTGGCCCGGAGTTACCGTAGAGAAAAAAGAAGGTAAGCTGAAAGGGAAGAAGAATGTACACATTATGGATCTTCCGGGAATATATTCACTGTCACCTTATTCATTGGAAGAGACAATTGCAAGAGATTATCTGGTCAATGAAAAACCTGATGTGATAATAAATATTATTGACGGAACCAATCTGGAGCGCTCACTATATCTTACCACTCAGATAGCGGAACTGGGTATACCCATGGTCATAGCCGTCAATATGATGGATTCGGTGGATAAGGCGGGAGATAAGCTGGATACGAAAAAATTGTCGGAACAGTTAGGTTATCCTGTTGTAGGGATATCCGCACTGAAAAGACGTAATATTCAGCAACTGATAAAGGAAACCTTAAAGGCCGGAGAAGATAAAGGAACCGTACCCGTTATGAAGTTCAACAGTGTAGCGGAAGAGACTATTACAGGTATTAAAGAGATTGTAGGTAATAAAGCCGACGGTATAAATGACAGATGGCTGGCAGTGAAATTTTTTGAAAGAGATGAAAAAGTATCCGATACGTATAAATTGAACAAAAGTGAAACGGAAACAGTAGAGAAATATATCAAAAAGTGCGAAGAGAAACTGGATGACAGCTCGGAAAGTATAATTGCAAATGAAAGATATAAATATGCTGCAAAAGTTGCATCTTCCAGTTTTGTAAAGAAGGATAAAGGGGCGCTTACGGTAACCGATAAGATAGATAAAGTGGTTACCAACAGATTTCTTGCTCTCCCCATATTTGTAGTTGTTATGTTTATCGTGTACTTCGTATCGGTTACAACCGTAGGTGCAATTGTTACCGACTGGACCAACGAAGTGCTGTTCGCTGAACTGATAGCTCCGGGAGTGGAAGATTGGCTTGTAAGTATAAATACCGCCGACTGGCTGACAGGCCTTATAGTAGACGGTATTATAGGGGGTGTAGGTGCAGTATTGGGATTTGTCCCCCAGATGTTTGTACTGTTTTTATTCCTTGCTCTTTTGGAAGCTTGCGGATACATGGCAAGAATTGCCTTTATATTAGACAGATTATTCAGAAAATTCGGCTTGTCCGGTAAATCTTTCATACCCATGCTCATAGGTACGGGCTGTTCGGTACCGGGTATAATGGCAAGCAGAACCATTGAGAATGAAAGAGACAGAAAGATGACGATTATAACAAGCATTTTTATGCCGTGCGGTGCCAAACTCCCCATAATCGCCCTTATAGCAGGTGCTTTGTTCAACGAAGCATGGTGGGTAGCTCCCAGTGCATATTTCATGGGAATAGCAGCGGTAATTATCTCCGGTATAATGCTTAAAAAGACCAAGCCGTTTGCAGGAGATCCTTCACCTTTCGTAATGGAACTTCCGGCATATCGTTGGCCTACAGTGGGAAATGTTCTGAAATCCATGTGGGAAAGAGGCTGGTCCTTTATTAAAAAGGCCGGTACCGTAGTACTGTTATCCAGTATATTTATATGGTTTACCTCTTCCTTCGGTATTATAGAAGGTAAATTTACAATGGTTGAAGATCTTTCCGACGGTTTCCTTTCCAAGATAGGTACAGCCTTGGCATGGATATTTAAGCCTTTAGGATTCGGTGAATGGAGATTAACCGTAGCCACCATTATGGGATTGGTAGCAAAAGAAAATGTAGTATCCACAATCGGAATACTTTACGGATTTGCCGAAGTTTCCGAAAGCGGAGAGGAAATATGGGAGCTTTTAGCAGCTTCATATACACAAATAGCCGCCTACTCATACTTAGCATTCAACCTTCTGTGTGCTCCCTGTTTTGCGGCAATCGGTGCTACAAAAAGAGAGATGAACAGCGGCAAATGGACATGGTTTGCAGTAGGATATCAAACCGTATTTGCTTATGCGGTAGCCTTGATTATTTATCAGATAGGAACATTGCTCTCCACAGGCGCATTCGGCTTATGGACCGTAATATCATTCGTTGTTTTAGGTATAATGCTGTACTTGCTGTTCAGGCCTCAACCTAAAAGAAGTTTAACGGGTGAAAGGATAACGGCATGAAAGAGTTTATAGTGCAAAACCTTGCAACCGTTATTATCTCCCTTATACTGTTATCGGTTGTTACCTTAATAGTTGTAAGTATGATAAGGAACAAAAAGAAAAACAAGAGCATATGTGCAGGTTGCCCCATGGCGGGTAACTGCTCAAAAAATAAGTGATAATATTCTCCGATATAGTAACATGTATAACCCTAAGACAACCTCCTTGCGGAGGTTGTTTTAGTAAGAAAGGTTTTTTACTTTTAGATGATAATAAGACAGTTTTAAGAAGTGAATATGCATGTCTAGGAGAAAGACATTAAAAATTATTGCAATGTAGGGAACATTATAGTAATATTTAATCATAAAATGTTCCCTATGGAGGCGTTATGAACAATAACTATTCAAGTATACAAAATTTACTTCATCAAAAAGTGGATTTTCAGGCAAGACTGAATCTTTTACCTTATGACGGAAATCCCGAGATAAAAGAACGTGACGGAAGGAAGTATCTGTATATCCGCAAACGAGTGGGCTCAAGACTTTCCTCAACCTATGCAGGTATTTATTCCGATGAGTTGTATCAGCTTCTTGTTCGCAATGCCCGTGAAGCAAGGGAGATAAGAAGAAATATCCGAAGACTGGACAAAGAACTGGCGCTGCTCGGATATTCCGACAGAGAGCTTACACCTAAAGTTCAGCTTAATTTGGATTTTGCCAGAATAAACATTAAATCCAGTATCTTTGATCAGGCAATACTTGAAGGGGTTGCAACAAGTTTTCCTCAAACCGAAGATATTATTGAAAACGGCACTGTCAGCGGTATGACTGCAAGCGATGTGCAAAAGATATTAAATCTGAAACATGCCTGGGAGTTTATTCTTGATAAGGATGTAATAGCTTATCCGTCGGATTATTCTATTCTTTGCCATATAGCCAAACTTGTTAATGAGGGATTCTTTCAGGATGGCGGACGTATTCGCGGTGTTCCTGTAACAATAGGGGGCTCAAACTATATTCCTCCCATGCCGATCGAATCGGTTGTTAAGGAAAATATACAGGCTATATTGCAAGCGGATATACCGTCCGATGAAAAGGCAATAAAACTTTGTCTTTATTGCATGAAAGCACAGATATTCAATGACGGTAATAAAAGAGCGGCTATCATCTTTGCAAACCATTATCTCATATCCCAAGGCGGCGGAATTATTATAGTGCCGGAAAAGAATGTTCCCCAATTTAAGACATTGCTTATTGCATACTATGAAGACAGAGATAAAGGTGAGATTACCGAATTCATGAAAAAGCAGTGTATTAAAACCTTCTGATCTTAAGCGGGCATTCTTAATTTAAAAGGCATACAAAAATAACTTACTGTCATGTCCGTGTAGAGTATGCATTTTTTTATTACTAAAGAATACCGAACTGCAACGAATAGCATATATTCGCTCTAAAAGTGCAACGCAAATGCAACGAATAATTATTTGTTGCATATTTGTTGCATTGTTTATATAATACTTCATAGAAAGTGCCGTATGAAAGAAGGTAAGATAATGGAAGGTTCCAATTTGTTTTATGATCAATTACCGTCCGGTGATGAGCAGCTTAGTTTTACATATCTTGAAAAGAAATTAAGGGAGATTATTAAAATTCCCACCCTGGATAATGATATACTGCGTTCTTTAGGTTTTTATACAAAAGATATGAAGTATAACAATGCAGCTTCAATATTTGCAGATAAGAATAATATGTTCGGTGTGGATATCGTCCGTTTCGGCAATTCAATTAATGAGATTCTTGACAGAGAAACAATTTACAAAAACTGCATTCTGGAACAGTATGACAGAGCATTGATATTGTACAGAAAATATTATCAATATGAAGTGATTGGGGGAGCATTACGTGAAAGACGTGAACGACTTCCCGAATCCGCATTCAGAGAGGCACTTGCAAATGCTTTGGTACACAGAGATTTTGATGTAAATGCACATATAAGGATAGCAATGTTTAAGAATAAAATAGAGATTTCTTCCCCCGGAGGTCTTCCTTCTTCAATTAAAAAGGAAGATTATCTGAACGGCACTATCTCTGTTTTAAAGAATCCGATAATAGGGAACATCTTTTTCAGATTGGATTTAATTGAAACTTTGGGAACGGGAATAAGGCGCATAAACCAAGCATACAGAGATTATGATATAAAGCCGGATTATATGATATTTGATACCAGTATTACGGTTGAACTTCCGACAACTACCGTAGAGTACGAGATTACCGGCGAAGAATCAGATATCGTTGATGCTCTGAGAGGCGGTAGGATTTTAACATGCAACGAAATCACGGATAAGACGGAGTATAATAAAAGCAAGGTTCTGAGGTTGATGAAAAATTTAACCGATAAGAAATATGTCTCCGTTATCGGTGGCGGAAGAAGTACAAAGTATAAACTGAGATAATCTGAGAGAAGCATTAACTGCTTTTAAAGCGGAGAATTATTTGCTATTGAAAAAGTAATACTTTAAGTTATACTTTAAGTATGTAAGTTGCAAGTACTGAAAGCTTGTTGAGCGGAATGCATAGAAGCTGTACGTTTAATATCTGCACGTATGGCAACAGCAAGAGAAAGGGGAATTTACTATGAAAAATGAAAAGATAACTCGTACAACTATTCATATCGGTCAAAAACCTAACGATGCTCAGATTAAAGAAATCCAATCTGCCGCCTTAAGACCGGTTGTTGCGGATGACGATGCTCCGGAGCTGACCCTTGAGCAATATGCAGAGATGGCTGCTATTGCAAAAGAACGCAAGTCTCAAAAGGTAAAACCTGTTATTGCACTTCGTATTTCTCCGGAAACTTTGGAGAAAGCAAAAGCAACAGGTAAAGGCTATACGGGTTTTTTAAGCCGTCTGTTGGATAATGCTATTAACAATCCTGACATTGTTGCAAAAAGTTTATAGCTCTTTAGAGATAAGTAAATTGTACATATGCTGAAACAGTTTGATTCGGAGAACAAAGACAGCCTCTTCTGAAAGGCTGTCTTTGTTGAGAAGTATGAGATTGCTTTTTAAGCAGACAATCATTTACCCAATCCGAACAGATTTAAGAAGCGCTGCCAGAAGGTCATTTTAGCCTGTCCGTTAGAAGGTGCTTTGGCTTCCTTTTCCAATTCTATTGCTTTGGTTTTGATTATAAACTGAACCGATTCCACCGATTTATTCTTGTCGGAGACATAAGATTTCACTATATCCGCATCACCGAATATCTCGTCAATCATATTGTCTATTTCTTTTCTTATCTTGGAATCCAGTCCCATGGTTTCGTAATGCAAGGTTCTGACACCATCTCTGTATTCCATGAGACCTTCCTTCAACTCGACCGAAGCACTCTGGAGGGTGGCTGCCGATTCGGTGAGAGTATCCGCATATTGTTTTATTGTAGCCGCCGATGCGTTTATTTTGCATATTCCGTTTTTAAGTTCCGTTGCGGCCTGACTTACCTGCGTAACCGATCCGGTGTACATATCCATTCCGGCTTTCAGTTGTATAACACCGTCCAGTTCGGCTTTCAAAGGTGCCAGTTCCGGTACATTCTCCAGTATTGCAACATAGTTCTGCTCGTTAAGTTCGGGAAGAGGTAAACCCATCTGTTGTATCGTGTCGTTTGCCGTCTGAAATGTTTTAAGTACGATACCGTGTATTGCCTGTACAAGAGGTGCTCCCTGTTGGCTTAATGCATCCAGCCCGCCTGCCAGTTGCGATGCTCCCTGATATACCTGACTTATTCCTTGTGATAACTGTGCTATACCGTCTCTGAAGCTTGCCTGTGCATCCGTATACTGTGTTAAGCCCGATACGTATTCTTCGAAACCGTCGGTAAGTTCCTTGGCTCCGTCATCTAATTTCTTTATGGCGTCAGTAAGCTCGTTGAACCTTTCGGTTATGGAATGGGTATCTACCGGCATATCCATAATCATTCTTACACCGCCGAAGGTAACGGAATCCAATTCAAAGTTCTTTGCGTCGGCTTTGATGACAATGTCGGCATTTTTACCGGGCAATACCGTATAGGTTATCTGTTTGTACATACCGGCTGTGGCTATAACTCCGTTTTGTGTCTGTATGTCGCTGAATATTCTTTCGTCCAACTTTACAGTTATTGATAATGTGTAATTACTGTAAAAGAACTTATCGCTTTCGGTGTCGGGCTTCACCGATATCTTTATTTCCGCTTTTCCGCTTTTTCCGACTATTTCGTCTGCTTTAAGCTCTTTACCGTCCAGAAGATACTTTACCTCTATTATCCAGGGTAAGTTTTTGGTATCCAATGTGCCCTGATAATGCAGTTTTTCCGCTTTGGAATCAATTGTTATTCTATCGTCTTCCACGGTTACCTTATCGTTTGTGGTTAAGTTCTTAACCGTATCGTATGTACCGTAATCGGTAATGCTTCCCTGATTAAAGGAATTAATAACATAAACTTGTTGAATTTGTCCGTATTCGTCCAGTATGCCGTAAATAACTTCTTCTTTTTTTGAAGATTCCGGTGCTGCCGATACCGGTAATATCGAAGCCGCTAAAAGGGCTGTTATAAGCAGGATACTAAGCAGTTTTTTCATTTAATGTCACCTCCTGTTTTTTTACTTAAATGAAATCCGTTTTTATAGGTTGTTTTTCTTATTACTTTATCAAACAGTATCAGAAGAGCGGGAAGTACCGTGGATACCATTACAAAGGACAATATGGTTCCTCTTGCAAGCAAGCCTCCGAGCTCCCTTACAATAGGATTGGATGATGTCAGTGTCAGTGCAAATCCTGCAGAGGCCAGTATACCCGCCGATATCATTACCGCAACTATATTATTGGCCAGTGTCTTGGATATAGCCTCTTTTGCGGGTAGCAAGGTACGATTGTGCATATACCTGTCGGTGATAAGTATCGCATAGTCGATGGTGGCTCCCAACTGCACGGTATTAATTACAAGGTAACCTATATAGTTTAAAGAGCCGCCTTGGAAATATGTGAATGAAAGGTTTATCCATATCGCCGCCTCTATGGCAAAGACCAATAAAAAGGGAAGGGATAAAGATTTGAAAGAAATAAGTATTACAAGGAATATCCCCAATACCGCAATGAGTGTAACAAGGGTATTGTCAGCCGTTATTGAATCCTTTATGTCATACACCGATGCACTTTCTCCCACTAAGTAGACCTCGTCGAAATACTGCTCTGCGGTAGCGCGAATCTTCTCTATGGCTGCAAAAGTTTCTTCACTTTCTATTTCATAGTCGGTATACAGTATTATTCTGGAATAGTTCTCCGAATTGAACATACTGTCCTGTCCTTCCACAAAGCCTTCCGGAATTGCCGGACCTATATAGCTTGCGTAGGATATGACAGCGGAAATTCCCTCTATCTCTTCCAGTCGGTTACTCAGCATATTCAGGGAACCGTTACCGCCTTTGGGTACCAGTATGGCCATCTGATTAATCTTTCCGAATTGCTCTTCTATAGCCAATTTGTCCTCCTCCGCTCTGGATGCCTTTATACCGGCACCGGAGCCGTACTCGAACGTGATTTTATCCTTTGCAAGGAAACAGGGGATAATAACCAGAATGGATATTATTAAAAGAGGTATTCTCAGCTTCATCAGCCACTGTCCCACCCTCTTCAAATCCATACGTACGGTTTTGTGTTGTGTTTTATCCATTATACGTACGAAGGAAAGAGCAAGTGCCGGCAGGAATATCATTACGCTTATAAAGCTCAGTACCACTCCCTTAACCAGGTTGATACCCAGATCCGCTCCTATTCCGAATCGCATGAATATTAAAGCTAAGAATCCTATAACCGTAGTGGCTGCACTGGCAGCTACCGCGGTAAAGGATTTCTTTATCGCACGCTTCATGGCTTCTTCCGGTTCATACCGTTCCCGGTATTCTTTAAAGCTGTGCATTAAGAATATTGCATAGTCCAGTGAGACCGCCATCTGCAAAATAGGGCTGACGGTATAAGTAATAAAGGAAATGTCGTCAAATAACAGATTGGTGCCCATGTTAATCAATATTGCGACACCCAATGCCGCAAGATACAACAGAGGCTCTATATATGACGATGTGGTTAAAAGTAAAACAATGATAATGAGAGGAACCAGTATGAGCAGCGACCTTAATGTTTCGGTAGCCGAAAGTTTCTGTACAACCGCTTTACTGACCGAAGAGCCCGATGCGGCATTTTCTTCACCTATTACCTCATATATACCGTCTACCGCTTCCACCTCGAAACCGGGCGCTATTGAAACGGAAAACAGGGCGTTGCCGTTTTTGTAATATGCTTCAATCACCGAGCTGTCCAGAAACTCCAAAGGCGTGGAAGCAAGCACATCCTGTCCTATCACATCGTCCAGCCATGTGACAGCTGTGACACCGGATATATTTTCCAGATTCTCTTTATACTCCAATGCCTGATGAACCGATACATTCCTTACCATAACACTTGCAGTAGGGAAGTCCTCATCAAATTCTTTTTCCATTAAACTCATACCTTCGGTGGAATTACTGTCCTTGGGAAGATAATCTTCCAGATTATAGTTGATAAGAACACCGCCGGCCATTATTCCGCATATCACCGCAAGAGTAATGAATATAATCATTATGAGTTTTCTTCTTTTAACAATACCGCTTGTGAATCTTTCCATAACACTCCTTATTATAAACAACATTGTGTTGACAAATCACCACTGTTATAGGATAATATCAATGGGTTGATAAGTCAACAGACAGATGTTTACCAAATGTTTGTTGGCAAACACAAAAGAGGGAAATGTGGTTTATTTGACAAAAACGGGGGAGATGACAATGAAGAAGCAAAAAAAGGAAGACAGAAGGGTGAAGTACACCAAAATGGTGTTAAAGGAAAGTCTTATCGATCTTTTATCACAGAAGGATATATCGGCAATCACCATAAAGCAGATATGCGAAGAGGCGGATGTAAACAGAACTACATTTTACACTCATTATGCCGATCAGTATGATCTGTTGCGGCAGATTGAGGACGAATTACTGCAGAATCTGAAGGCATATATAACGGTATTCAAGCAGAAGAAAGCCGATGCCATATTTGTGGATGTCATGGAAGAAATGTTCGAGTACATAAAGGCCAATGCGAAATTGTGTAAGCTGCTGCTGTCCAAAGAGGGCAATCTGGACTTTCAGAAACGTATCATGATGCTGGTATACGACACCAATCTTGTGGCAAAGCCCAATGAAACTCTGAAAAAGGGTGAAGAGGAATATGTATACTCCTTTGTCATAACGGGGTGTGTGGGAGTTATACATAAGTGGCTGGAAGAGGGAATGAAACACTCCTCCCGGATAATGGCGGGGATGATATTCAATTCGGTCAAGAATTTACCCGTGACATTTGAATAAAGTTATTTTTTCCTTATGTATATAAGCTTGATATTATTCAGGTTTACGGACTTTATGTCGAATTTTTTCAGCGACGACACAAACGGCGTGAGTTTGCTGAATCCGTAGTTTCGTACATCAAAATCGGGAAACATTTTGGACAGTATATTGCCCACATCGCTTAACGGGCTCCAACCGTCATCATCGGATATATCATCGGCTATTGTTTCAATAGCTTTTATTACCTTCTCCAGAGGAGTAATGGAATCCTCCATGTCTTTTTGCTTATTGTTGTTCTCTTCCTGACCCAGTATCTCCAAGTATTTGAATTGGTTGCAGGATGCTATGAAGGGGGCGGGGGTTTTCTTTTCTCCCATACCTACAACATATTTACCCGCTTCACGAAGCCTGGTTGCCAGTCTTGTAAAGTCCGAATCGGAAGAAACTATACAGAATCCTTCAACATTATCGTCATACAGTATATCCATGGCATCTATAATCATTGCCGAATCGGTGGCATTTTTACCTGTTGTATATCCGTACTGCTGTATAGGTGTGATGGAATAGTCTAAAAGTATTTTCTTCCAGGAACTCAGTTCCGGTCTGGTCCAGTCTCCGTATATCCTTTTATAGGTTATCGTTCCCGATTTTGCCAGTTCATCAAATATATATTTTATATATTTTTCCGAAACATTCTCGGCATCTATAAGTACTGCAAATCGTTTATCTTCATTCATATTTTTTTACCTCATTATATATAATATCATATATTAACAATGTTTTCTTCTAACATCATATCATGTAATAAAGGCTAATATATACATAAAGGCAAATAGTTCAATGAATGTTGAACTATTTGTGTCATATAACATCCTGTATGTCTAAATTATGCAAGGATATATAATGATACTTGATTTTGCAAGAAAAATTCATATAATAAGTGGCGCAATAAAAATAATATATTTGGAGGTATTGAAATGAATTTTCAAAAAATTTGGGAAAACATTAAAACCCATGAAGGTGAAGTGTTCAAAACTAAAAGGAATCTACCTTTTACATATACGGTTGAAGGTAATTATGTGATTCCGAGCAGGACAGATTACCCTTTGCATAAAACGCAGTTTGTTAAAGCATTGGAAGTCGATAATCTCACAGGACCTGGAAAAATTAATAAAATAGTCAGAGGTCCGGCATATGTTTATGGCATTTTGAAGGACCCGCGTATAAGAGGGTAGAAGTAAACTCACATATGATAAATATGACAGAGTACTAAAGATAACATTAATAAACATCAAGACGATGACTTTATCACCGACCGTTTTAAGGAATCAAATATGCAGTCTTTCTTCTACTTACTTATCTTTCATCAGCAGTACCATTATTGCCTTTTGTGCATGAATACGGTTTTCCGCCTGCTCGAATATTTCCTTTGCATGTTGTTCAAATACCTCTTCGGTTATTTCCTGCTCCCTGTGAGCGGGAAGGCAGTGTAATACTATGGCATCGGGTTTGGCAGAAGCTGTTACTTTACGGTTTATCTGATAGCCTTTGAATGCTTCCGTTCTTATCTGTACTTGCTTTTCATGACCCATGGATGCCCAGACATCGGTATACAATACATCGGCATCTTTTGCGGCTTCTAAAACATCGGTTGTACATAAAAAGTCGGGATTCGGTGCTGCCCATTGCATCACTGTATTGTGCGGCTCATAACCTTCAGGGCAGGCTACACTTATTCTCATTCCCGTCTTTAAAGCGCCCGCTATCAAAGAGTTGGCCATATTGTTGCCGTCTCCTATATAGCACATTTTAAGTCCGGCAAGTGTTCCTTTATACTCCCTTATTGTCATAAGGTCAGCCAATACCTGGCAGGGATGTTCAAAATCCGTAAGTCCGTTAATTACCGGTATGGTTGCATATTTTGCAAGCTTTTCCACTTCTTCCTGTGCGAAAGTTCTTATCATTATACAGTCAAGGTATCTCGACAGCACTCTTGCGGTATCCTGTATAGGTTCGCCTCTTCCTATCTGAAGGTCATTGCTGCTTAAAAACAGAGCATGTCCTCCCAATTCATACATGCCTGCTTCAAAAGATACCCTTGTTCTCGTGGAGGATTTTTCAAATATCATACCGAGTTTTTTGCCTTCCAAGTATTTTTTGTTAAGGTTATTCTTTCTTTCATATTTAAGCTGGTCGGCCAGATTCAATATCTTTGTTATTTCCTCTTTGCCAAGATCCATAAGTTTCAACAGATGTTTCATTATTCACATGCCTCCTTCAGCACTTTTACGGCTTTTGCCAGCGATTTTTTACATATATTCAACGGCGGCAGCATACGTATCTTATCCTTTGCCGTAAGGAATAATACGCCGTTTGCCATACATTTTTCCACTATTTCTTTGGCATCTTTTTCGGTTTTAACCGCAAGCATCAATCCCGTTCCGCTTATCGATTGCACCCCTTTTGCGCCTTGTAATAGTTCCCTTACTATTTTTTCCTTCTCAAGTACATCCTTTAAAAGTTTGTTGTTTATTCTGCTTACGATACTTATTGCTCCGGCACAGCAAACGGGGTTACCTCCGAAAGTGGAGCCGTGAGAGCCGTAGTCCAGAACATTGTGTGCTTTTTCGTTGAACAGGGTAGCACCTATGGGTAAGCCTCCGCCCAATCCCTTTGCCGAAGTCACAATATCCGGTTGTATTTTGTAACGCATATATGAGTAAAATGCACCGGTTCTGCCTATACCTGTCTGAACTTCATCGATAATCAAAAGTACATCATTCTCTTTACACAGTTTTTCCGTATTAGCAACATAATCTTCATCCAGCGGTATAACACCGCCTTCTCCCTGTATAATTTCCAGCATTACGGCACAGACATGTCCTGATTTGATATGCTTTTCCATCTCTTTTGTATCATTCACTTTTACATGCAGGAATCCTTGAGTAAAAGGTCCGAAATGCTTATGGAACACATCCTGTCCCGTTGCGGATAATGTAGTGACGGTTCTTCCGTGAAAACTGTTTTCCAATGTGATTATCGTATGTCTGTCCTGTCCGTATTTGTCGGAACTGTATTTTCTTGCCGTTTTTATGGCACATTCGTTTGCTTCGGCGCCGGAATTGGCAAAGAATACTTTACTCATACCGGATTTTTTGCACAGTAGTTTTGCCAGTTCTACCTGCGGGTAGGTGTAATAGAGGTTGGATGTGTGCTGCAGTTTATCCAGCTGAGCTATTATTGCCTGTTTCCATTGTTCATCCGCAACACCGAAACTGTTTACCGCTATGCCGCTTCCCATATCTATGTATTGCTTACCGTTGGAATCATAAAGAAATTGCTTGTGTCCTCTTACAAGGTCCAAATCAAACCTTTTGTATGTATTGGCTATATATTGTTTGTCCTGTACTTTTATATCCATAGTCTTACTTTTCTCTTTCAACCGTTAATTATTTCTGCAGATTAAATTTTATGTAAACATTGTTCCTATACCTTCATCGGTAAGTGTTTCTATAAGTATGGAGTGGGGGATTCTTCCGTCTATTATGAATACCCTTTTTACGCCCCTTCTTACTGCTTCTATACAGCATTGTACTTTGGGAATCATGCCGCCCTCAATTGCACCTTCCCGTATCAGCCTGCTTGCATCGGATACCGAGATTTTGGATATTAATGATTTCTGATCGTTCTTATCCGACAAAAGACCCGGTGTGTCGGTCATGGAGATAAGGCATTCGGCATTTAAGGCCGATGCTATAGCCGAAGATGCCGTGTCTGCATTTATATTATAGGTATTCATGTCGTCATCGCAGCCTACCGTGGATATTACGGGAATATATCCCTTTTCCAGAAGGTCCTCAATAACCGATTTGTTTATGTCGGTTATCTCTCCTACGAAACCCAATTGCTCACTAATCTTCTTGGCCTTTATCAAGCTTCCGTCGTGTCCGCATATACCTATTGCTTTTCCGCCGTACGATTGCAGCATGGATACCAGATTTTTGTTTATTCTGCCGCACAGCACCATCTGTACTATATCGGCGGTTTCCCGGTCGGTCACTCTCAGTCCGTTTACAAACTCGGTTTTCTTGCCTATTTTGTTGAGCATTCCGGTTATTTCCGGACCTCCGCCGTGTACCAGTACCACTTTCATTCCTATGGAAGACATGAGTACAATGTCTCTCATTACATCTTTTTTGAGATGCTCTTCGGTCATTGCGGCACCGCCGTATTTGACCACCACAATTTTGTTGTTGTACTTTTGTATGTAGGGCAGGGCTTCTACCAGTATATGTGCCCTTTGGGCATTGGAAAGTGTCATGTCAATTCTCCTTTTAAGTACGGTAATCTCCGTTTATCTTTACATAGTCATATGTAAGGTCGCATCCGTATGCCGTCGCTTCATAATCTCCCGAATGGAGATTTATTAATACGGTTATTTCTTCATTACTCAATATTGTTTTTGCAAGTTGTTCGGAAAACTGCACTCCGAATCCTTTTTCGCAGACTTTAACGGTATTATCCTTGTCATTTGAAAAAGAAACATCAATCTTGCCTATATCCACATCCGCCCCGGAATAGCCTATTGCACAAAGTATCCGTCCCCAATTGGCATCGGCTCCGAACATGGCGGCTTTTACTAAAGAGGAAGATATTACCGATTTGGCAACGGTTTTACATATATCCTTTGTTTTGCCGTTTATTACCTTACATTCAATAAGCTTGGTTGCACCTTCTCCGTCTTTTGCTATCATGCGGCTTAAATCCGATGTTACGGTATTTAATGCCTGCCTGAATATTGTATATTCCGGGCCTTCTTCTTTAATCTTGCTGTTTTTTGCCTGTCCGTTTGCCAGTACCGATACCATATCGTTTGTGGAAGTATCGCCGTCAATACTTATCATGTTGAATGTATCTTTTACATCTTCCGACAATGCTTTTTGTAACAGTTCTTTTGATATATTCACATCGGTGGTTATAAATGCCAGCATTGTGGCCATATCGGGATGAATCATACCCGACCCTTTGGCAATGCCTCCCATCTTACAGGTTTTTCCGTTTATCTCAAAACTTACCGCCACTTCCTTAACCCTTGTATCGGTGGTCATTATGGCTTCGGTGCAGTGTATGCCGTTTTCTTTACTCAATCCGTCACACAGCTCTTTCATATGCGAAGCAATAGGGTCTAATGACAGTTGCTGCCCTATAACCCCGGTGGATGCCACTATTACATCGGCAGGATTAATGTTTAACTCCTTTGCCGCGAGATTACACATACCCCGTGCTATCTCCATACCGTTTTCATTGCAGGTATTGGCATTGCCGCTGTTGCATATGATGGCTTTTGCATATCCGTCTGCAACATTCTGTTGTGTGACCGTTATTGGTGCTCCCTTTACAAGATTTTTTGTATAGACGCAAGCTGCGGTACATATAGTATCGGAAACAATAAGGGCGAGATCCCTTTTGGTCTTATTCTTCCTTATACCGCAGTGTATACCGTTTGCTCTGAACCCGACGGGTGCGGTTATTGAACCTTTTATATATTCCATTCTTTTATCTCTCCTTTATACCTTCAAACCGTAAGTTTCTTCTTTACCGGTTATGACATTCAATATCTGTACCGCCGCACCCGATGCCCCTTTACCGAGATTGTCGTAAAGTGCGATTAGCGATATTCTTTCATCGTTTCCCGTAACAACTATTTTTATTGAATCTTTATCTTTGAAATCATCACAAGGTATGTAGCCGTTATAGCTTTCTCCTTCTATGTCCGAAATATCAAACAGCGGTCTGTTGCCGTATTTCTTTACAAAAATATCGCATATATCGTCAATCTTTACACCCTTTACGGATATATTGACCGTTACACACATCATGCTGTATATGTCGCAAACAACGGGATTGAAATGAGGATAGTCAACTATTCCGGTATAATGCCTCATTTCCTTCAGATGCTTATGCGTCTGTGTAAGTGCATATATGCGCGGTACCGACAGCGATGAGTCTCTGTTTTTGTCGGTATAATCGCTTATCATGGCTTTTCCTCCGCCCGAATAACCGGTGAGGGAAGTGCAGGAAAAAGGATAGTTCTTTTGTACAATGCGGTTTTCTATCAGCGGCTTTACCAATGCTGTAAATCCCGTAGCATGGCAACCGGGAACACAGATGCGTTTGCTTTGCTTAACTTTATCGTATATATCCTCTCCCATTTCCAAAAAGCCGTATGTCCAGTCGGGATCGGTTCTGTGAGCGGTGGAAGCATCTATTACCACGGTATCGGGGTTGTTAATAAGGGAGACCGACTCTATAGCCGCCTGATCGGGAAGACATAAAAAAGCTATGTCGGCACTGTTTAAGGCTTTTGCTCTTTTGTTGACATCTTTCCTTTGCTGTTCGGGAAGGATAATGAGCTGTATATCCGCCCTTGATGCAAGCCTTTCATGTATTCTTAATCCCGTGGTGCCGTAAGAGCCGTCAATGAAAACCTTAACCATTTACAGCCTCCCTGATATGCTCTATCTGTAAAAGTACCGATTGTGCCGAAGGACCTCCGAAAGATATCCTTTTTTCCACACATGCATCCGATGATATCTCCTTATACACATCGTGCTCGAACAAAGAAGAGCGGCTTTTGTAAATCTCCAAAGGCAGAGTTTCCAGTGTATAACCGTTTTGTATGCAATAAGCCACTAATTGTCCCGTAATTTTGTATGCATCCCGAAAAGGCAGAGATTTCTTTACCAGATAATCGGCACAGTCGGTTGCATTTATGAACCCTTTATGTGCGGCTTTTTTCATATTGTCTTTAAGGAAGACCGTCTCTTTAAGCATAGCGGTAAATACTTTCAGACAGGCGCTTACGGTATCGAAACTGTCGAATACCGCCTCTTTGTCTTCCTGCATATCCTTGTTGTATGCCAAAGGCAAGGATTTTTGCATAACCAGCAGAGTATTCAGATCGGAAAAAGTCCTTGCACTCTTTCCGCGTATAAGCTCCGCTATATCGGGGTTTTTCTTCTGAGGCATTATGGAAGAGCCGGTGGAAAAACCGTCGGAGATTTCTATAAACTTAAACTCGCACGAAGCCCACAGTATAAGTTCTTCGCAGAAACGGGAAAGGTGCATCATTACCATACTGTTGGCATAACAGGCGTCTGTCGCGAAATCGCGGTCGGATACGCCGTCAATACTGTTGAGTGAAGGCATTTCAAAGCCTAAAGCCGCAGCGGTCATATGTCTGTCGGTGTTATATGTGGTTCCGGCAAGGGCACCGCTACCCAAAGGACAGGTATTCATCATGGAATGAAAAGATCGGTACCTTTGTAAATCACGGTGAAACATCATTGCATATGCCATAAGGTAGTGACCCAATGTAACCGGTTGTGCTCTTTGTAAATGGGTATAGCCGGGCATTACGGTATCCAGGTTATCCGATGCATGATCCGCCAACACGCTCAACAATTCTTTTATGTACCCTGTAATATCACATATCCGCTCTTTCACATACATCTTGAAATCGGTGGCAACCTGATCGTTTCTGGAACGTGCAGTATGCAGCATTTTACCGGTATCTTGCAATCTTTTTATAAGTTCATATTCCACAAAGGTATGTATATCTTCAAAACTCCTATCTATATCCAGACTGCCGTCATCTATTTCTTTTAATATTTCTTTAAGGCATTCGGATATTTTCTTTGCATCGGAAAAAGGTATGATACCTGTTGCTCCTAACATTTCCGCATGAGCTATCGAGCATGTTATGTCCTGTTTGTATAGGATATGGTCAATATCTATGGAAGAATTGAACTTATCCGCCAGTTTGTCCGTATCGCTGTTTAAACGTCCTTTCCAAAGCTTTTCCATTTTAACCTCTTTACTTATTTAATTTTTTGCCGTCGGCAAGCGCTTTTACCTTTATGGGCAGTCCGAACAGATTTATGAAACCTTCGGCATCTTTCTGGTTGTATACATTGTCTTCTTCGAATGTGGCAAAATCCATATTGTACAGGGAATAGTCGGAAACCGTTCCCGCATTGATTATATTGCCCTTATACAGTTTGAGTTTTACCTGTCCCGTTACATTTTCCTGAGTCTTGTCTACAAATGCCGACAAAGCTTCTCTTAATGGGGTGTACCACTGGCCGAAATATACCAGCTCTGCGAATTTCTCCGCCACAAGCGCCTTGTAGTGCGAGGTGTCGCGGTCTAAAGTGAGCGATTCCAGCACTGCATGTGCATGATACAGTATGGTTCCTCCCGGTGTCTCGTATACGCCTCTGGATTTCATTCCCACAAGACGGTTTTCCACCATATCCGTCAATCCTATTCCGTGCTTTCCGCCAATTGTATTGAGTGTTTTTATTACATCCGGTCCGCTCATCTTGTTGCCGTTTACCGCTACCGGAATTCCTTTTTCAAAATCTACCGTTATATATTCCGCTTTATCGGGAGCCTGTTCCGGAGAGACGCACATCTCCAGAAAACCCTCCTTGTTATACTGAGGCTCATTGGAGGGATCTTCCAGATCCAGTCCTTCATGCGAAAGATGCCAGAGATTCTTATCTTTGGAGTAGCTGGTTTCTCTGGATACCTTAAGCGGGACATTATGCGCTATGGCATAATCTATTTCCTGGTTCCTCGACTTTATGTCCCAGATTCTCCATGGTGCTATTATCTTCATCTTAGGTGCAAAGGCTTTTATGGTCAGCTCGAAGCGTACCTGGTCGTTGCCTTTTCCGGTACAGCCGTGACATATGGCATCGGCATTTTCCTTTAATGCAATTTCCGCTATTCTCTTTGCAATAACCGGGCGCGCAAAAGATGTGCCCAATAAATATTTCTTCTCATACACCGCACCGGCTTTTAAGGTGGGGAATATGAAGTCATATACAAACTCTTCGGTAAGATCTTCTATATACAGTTTTGAAGCTCCTGTAGCAAGTGCTCTTTCTTCCAGTCCTTCGGTTTCGGCTCCTTGTCCGACATCTCCGCAGACTGCTATTACTTCGCAGCCTTCATAGTTCTCTTTCAGCCACGGTATTATTACCGATGTGTCCAATCCTCCCGAATATGCCAGTACTATTTTCTTTATTTTCTCATCAAATTTATTCATTGCACAGCCTCTTTCTGTTTGATTGGCATAATTATACAGGATTACTGCATAAAGTCAATACATTTATGAATAAAATATCTTAATATATGCATAAATATGAATATTCGGTGAATATTAATCGAATGTAAGCATTCATGAAGAGGGGATAGTGCTGCAAAATTACCAAAATCAACCGTTAGTTGAGTAATTATACAACCGCAGGTTGTGAAAAAACAGTAAAAACAACCTTTGATATATTCAATACCTGTATAGGCGATACTAAAATTTAATTATGAAAAGTGCCGGTATTCAGCTTTGTAAGTGTTGAATATGGGCAAAGAAAAATATATATTATATAAGGGAAGAAAAGATGAGAACATTAGGAAACAGAATTGCGGAATTAAGAAGAGCAAAGAACATCACTCAAGATGAGATGGCGGAGAAGCTCAATGTAACAGCTCAGGCGGTATCCAAATGGGAGAACGATATATCCTGTCCGGATATTATGCTGTTGCCCAAGATAGCACAAATGCTGTCGGTTACGGTGGACGAGTTGTTGTCCGATCAGCCAAAGAAAAGTGTGGAACTTGTACCGGAAGAAAAGAGAAAGAGTATAGACGATCTGGTATTAAGGATTTATGTCAACTCCAAAGACGGTGACAGGGTAAAAGTGAACCTGCCCATGTCGCTGGTTAAAGCGGGACTGGAAATGGGACTCAAGATGCCGGAAGTTTCGGGAAATGAAGCATTGAAAGACATAGATTTTTCCCAACTGATTGCGCTGGCGGATAAAGGTGTGATAGGTAAACTTGTGGAAGTGGAAAGTGCGGACGGAGATACCGTGGATATAGTGGTGGAGTAATATGCGAATCAAGGTTAAATCGGATGACGGTAAAAAGATAAATCTTATTTTCCCCACATGGTTTGTTTTTTCCGACTTAGGTGCCAGAATAGCCGCTAAAGTCATCAGCAGGAATGCCGAGCCGCACGAGTTTAACCTATCCGGTAAGGATTTAAGCAGGCTTATGGTTGAATTAAGGAAGATTAAAAAGAAATACGGACGGTTTGAACTGGTGGATGTACAAAGTGCCGAAGGAGACATTGTTAAGATAGTGCTGTGATAAAAGGTGCAATGAGAAAAAAAAGATTAAGATTTACTATATTACTACTCATATGTTTACAGATGTTTGTATTGTGGAATAATGCTTTTACCTGCCATGCATCGGACGATTTTGTTTATCGCAGGAATAAGAGCATGCTCTTTGAGGAAGCGGGGTTGAAGTATCCCGCCAAGGTCTCCGGTCGTGACTTTCTTATATATACAAACGGACAATGGAAGAAGGTTTTTTTAAAAGGTGTAAACATCGGAGCGGCAAAGCCCGGAACATTTCCCGGAGAACTGGCCATTACCAAAGAAGAGTATTTACGGTGGTTTAGATACATAAGCAGGATGAATGCGGAAGTTATAAGGGTGTATACGACAATGAAGCCGGATTTTTACGATGCATTGCTTGAATTCAACAAAACCTCCTCCAAGCCTCTGTATCTTATGCACGGTGTATGGGTGAATGAGGAAGTTATTGCTATGCTGAATGATGCCTATGCCGATAATGAAAGAATAAAAAACGACTTTATTAAAGATGCCTTGGATTTGGTGGATATTTTCCACGGAAATGCCGAGCTGCCTTTTAAGTACGGATTTGCACACGGAAAGTATGAAACCGATATTTCAAAGTATGTGATAGGCTGGATATTGGGAATAGAATGGGATCCGTATTTTGTTTTAGGGACCAATGAAAACAACCCTTCAAAAACTTCCTATTCCGGTAAATATCTGTATACGGAGAACTCACCCCCGTTTGAAACCTTTTTGTGTGAAGTAGGGGACAAGATACTGTCCTATGAAGCGGAAAAATACGGTATGGTAAGACCGGTAAGTTATACCAACTGGCTGACAACCGACATGATGGAGCATCCCAACGAGCCGCTTGTAAAAGAGGATCTTGCGGAAGTGAATGTAGAGTATATAAAGCCGAGAGAAAACTTTAAGCCGGGCGTTTTTGCATCCTATCATGTTTATCCGTACTATCCGGATTTTATGAATTATCAGAAAGAGTATATAGGGTTTAAAGATGATAAGGGCAGGGTTAATACTTATAAAGCGTACTTAAGGGATTTATACAATCACCATAATATTCCCGTGCTGGTTGCGGAATTCGGTGTGCCGGCTTCCAGAGGAAAAGCACATGACGCAATATATTCCGGATATAATCAGGGTAATCATGATGAAACCGAACAGGGAAGAATAATAGTAGATATGCTTAAAGACATTTATGATGAAGGCTATTGCGGAGCTTTGGTGTTTGCGTGGCAGGATGAATGGTTTAAGCGCACCTGGAACACCATGGATTTGGACTTGCCTGATGAAAGACCGTATTGGTCCAATCCCCAGACCAACGAGCAGCAATTCGGATTATTGGCTTTTGACCCCGGTAAAGAAAAAAGCATATGTTATGTGGACGGAGATATAGATGAATGGAAAAAGGATGAACCGATTAATATCTCGTCCGGTGCAAGTCTTTTTGTCAAATCCGATGAAAAGTATGTTTATCTGATGCTGAAAACCGGGAACTTTGATTTTAGTAAAGACACTTTATATATTTCCGTTGATTCAATAGCGGGTCAGGGGAACACCCATGATAAGAGCAGAAATTTAAGTTTTAAGCGCGGAGCGGATTTTCTTATTCAGATTAAAGGTAAGAATAAATCCAGGATTCTGGTGGATGCTCATTACGATTCTTTTTACTATATCTATGCGGAACAATTGAATATGATTCCGAAAAAGGAGAAGTATAAGAAGAACGATACGGGAATATTTAATCCCATGTATCTTTGCTTAAACAGAGAGATGTGGTTGCCGGAAGATAAGAGAACGTTGCTGTTTTCTCAATATGAAACCGGAGTATTACAACACGGTAACAGCAATCCGGAAGATAAAGACTATAACTCTCTTACGGATTTCTGCTATAAAGACGGAAATATTGAAATAAGGATTCCGTGGCAGTTACTGAATGTGATGGATCCGTCAACAAAGACCGTTATGGGGAATTTTTATAAAAACAATTCCATAAAGGGACAAACGATTGACGGTTTCTATTTAGGAGCAGGTGTTGTAAAAGAAGGTGCAACCGACAAAATCGATATCATCATGGATTACTATACCTGGAGCCCCTGGTCGGCTCCCACATACCATGAAAGACTGAAACCTTCCTACTATATTCTGAAAGATGCTTTTAAGCAATTAAAGTTAAAAGAAAAAGTAGAAGTAAAAGTGAATATAAATGATTATATTTTAAGAAAAGGCATACATAAGATACCTAAGACGACAACTATAAACGATATATCAAGGCTGTATATGTATCCGTTTTGTATGCTGAAATGAATGCAGTAGGTAGGAGGTATTGTACATGACGGTATCAAAAGCATGGGATTGGAACAAGGAATTGAATTCCGTTTGGCTGCAACCGAGTGAAGAAAGTTATTATGTGGCACAGCGTTGGAAAGATAAGAATATTAAGAAGGTTTTGGATTTAGGTTGCGGACTGGGAAGACACTCGATATTTTTTGCAAAACAGGGGTTTTCAGTCAGTGCTTTTGATTTATCCCTTGAGGCAACGGAGCACCTGAAAGCATGGTCGGAAAAAGAAAACCTGTCTATTGAGGTTGTAAATGCCGATATGATGAAACTTCCGTATAAAGACAACTTTTTTGATGCGATTTTTGCATATCATGTTATTTCTCATACCGATTCAGCGGGGATTAGAGAAATTATTAAAGAAATTTCAAGGATATTAAAAATCGGCGGTGAAATATACATTACACTGTGTTCAAAAGAGTCGGCATCTTTCAGGGATGTCGATAATCTCAAAATAGATGCCAATACCGTAATCAAGACAAAAGAAGGACCGGAGAAAGGCATACCGCACTTCTATGTGGAACCGGATGATATTTTTTCTTTGTTTGACAATTACGGTATAGATAGAATCCGGCATACTGATGACTGCTATTTTAACGGTAAAAAGCAGAACAGTAAACATTACTTTATAAGTGCATCTTTAAGAAAGAAATAACAGGTTGCTTTGTGTTTAAATAATTTTTCACATTCAAGCTGCAATATAAGATTACTGTAACTGCATCCGGAGGCTATAATGCAACTCCCTTATGTAATCGTCATATCAGTGTTTTTCAACTTGTACCCTATTACTAATAATCTATTGAACAAAAAAAATGTATAGATGCCATAAATTTCATAGAAAAGAATATGGCAGTATTTTTAAAAAGTCAGAGAAAACGCTGCAAAATATGTTTGAAATGTCATAAAAACTGTGACGGAATATGTTTGAAATGTCAGAGCTACGTCGTATTTGTCCAAGTACTCTTTCAAATTACATTAAGATTTCTTACCGGCTTTTCTGTTAAAGATTATCGCTAATACTATGAGTATGACAATACCTGCGGCATAAGGGATAGCAAGTGCTAAGGCTGCACCCGGAGGTGCGCTGTATCCGGCATATTTTGCTCCCCATTCAAGAGAGCAATAGTTATATGCGACTACGGCACACATAACGTTTGACAGTAAAATTGCCAGAATTATAAATATTTTAGATAAAACTTTCATTTGCTACCTTCCTTATCGCTGTTCCTTATCTCGCCCCTCTTTATTTTCCCGCCTATGGTTTTGGGCAACTCTTCCGTAAACTCTATAATCCTGGGGTATTTATACGGTGCTGTTACTTTCTTTACATGGTTCTGAAGCTCTTTTATGAGCTCTGCCGACGGTGTATAACCTTTTTTCAGTACTACCGTGGCCTTAACTATCTGGCCTCTCAATTGATCGGGAACCGCGGTTACGGCACATTCCACAACGGCCTCATGTTCCAGGAGGGCGCTTTCCACTTCAAAGGGACCTATTCTGTATCCCGAACATTTTATAACATCATCATGTCTTCCTACAAACCAGTAATATCCCTGGTTGTCGCGCCATGCCACGTCTTTAAGGTTATACACTCCGTTCTGAATGTGCTGCTTTGTAAGCTCCGTATCTTTATAATACCCTAAGAATAACCCTACCGGGTGCTCGCTTTCCATATTGCGTACGGTTATTTCTCCTTCTTCACCGTCTTCGCAGGCAATACCGTCCGCATTTATAAGCTGTATGTCATAGAGAGGAGCGGGTTTTCCCATGGAGCCGGGCTTGGGTTCAATCCACTTAAAATTGGCTATCATAACGGAAGATTCCGACTGACCGAAGCCTTCGGTAAGCGGTTTTCCGGTAATCTCTTTCCACTTTCTGAATATTTCCGGATTGAGCGGTTCCCCCGCGATACAGAAACGCTTTATGGAAGAAAGATCATATTGCTTTACATCTTCCTGAAGCATAAACCTGAACATGGTAGGGGGAGCACAGAAGGTGGTCAGTTTGTATTTTTCCATCATTTTAAGAAGATTGGCGGGTATGAACCTGTCCATGTCATATGCGAATATTACGGCACCGCATATCCATTGCCCGTAAATCTTGCCCCAACCGAACTTTGCCCAACCGGAATCGGATACGCTCATATGCAGTTTTCCTTTTTCCACGCATTGCCAGTACTTTGCGGTAACTATATGTCCTAAAGGGTAGGAGTAATCGTGATGTACCATTTTGGGCATTCCCGTTGTGCCGGAAGTAAAGTACAACAGCATGGTGTCTTTAGTTTTTGTGGCTTCTTTTCCTGCAGGTCTTTTGAATACATCGGAGCATCTGAAAGCCTCTTTAGAAAAATCCTTCCATATCTCACTTATAGTACTTCCATTGTTTCTATCAGTGCTGTTGTCCCTGTTTACAAGTATAAGGTTCATAACTTTCGGACAGTCGGGAAAAGCGCTCTCGGTCTGTGATATTACGAAATCATCGTTTACGCAAATGATTGCCTGCACATCTGCGGCATTTGCCCTGTAAGCTATATCTTTTTTGGTAAGCTGCAACGAAGCGGGTATGAGTATGGCACCTATCTTGTGTAATGCCACCGCTATTATCCAGTATTCCCATCTTCTTCTTAAGATTACAAGTACCTTGGAGCCTTTTTTTATGCCTAAACTTATAAAGTAATTGGCCGCTTGATTGGACAGTTTTTTAATGTCGGTAAAAGTAAAGTACTTCTCGTTTTGGAAGTCGTCACACCAGACCAAAGCCGGCATGTCTTTATCTTGCTCTGCCCATGCATCCACAATATCAAATCCGAAATTGAAATTGTCCGGAACAATTACCTTGTAGTTTTGTTTGAAGTCTTCATAGGAGACAAATTCCGTCCTTTGGAGGTATTTTTCTAACATATTTACTCCTATTCCGCTATAACCGTAAGAAACACTACGGGCACATCCGATGCACAACTCTGACCGTGAGGATGGGTTGCATTGAAATAAATGCAGTCTCCTTCATCCAGAATTATCTGTTGATCATCGAAGGAAAATGCCATCTTTCCGCTTATAACATAGTTGAACTCCTGACCGGTATGGCTTACCAGAGCGGCCGGCTCATCCGACGGATCCAGTGTTACCAATAACGGCTGCATTATCTTTTTGGAATAGCGAAAAGCCAGATCGGTATAGTTGTATCCGGGATATCTGTCCACTTCCTTGCCGTGTCCGGCTTTTACCATATGGTATGTGTCCAGTTTAGCCGATGTTCCGGTAAGTATCTCGGAAAGATCCACTTTAAAGTTATTTGCTATACGAAATATGACGGATATAGGAATATTTTGTCCGTTTCTCTCATAATCGCGATATGTTTCAATATCGATATTTAGCTCTTTTGCCATATCTTCCTGTGAATATCCGCAGGCATCTCTCAATCCCGCAATTCTTCTTGCGATTTCCATTGTCTCTTCCATTACAGTTCACTCCCGATCTTAAGCGCTTTTCTGTTCAGTTCCATCATTTCCGCTTTTCTTGGCGGAACACATGCCGATAAAGCTTCTTCCAAAGCACACTCTGTGCAAAAGCCTGTCTCTTTAAACATCTTTCCCAGCATTATCATATTGGCCAGTCCCGGCAATCCGTTGTCGGTTGCCAGGCGTGTTGCAGGTACATAGAAAACATTTATATCTTCTCTGTGCACTTTCCTGTCTATTATTGAGCAATCCACTAAAACGGTGCCTCCGGGTACTACCTTATCAATAAATTTCTCCAAAGAGGGAAGATTCATGGCCACCAATATGTCGGGATTTATAACCAGCGGAGAGCCTATCAGGTCGTCGGATATGCAGACCGAACAGTTTGCAGTTCCGCCTCTCATTTCCGGACCGTAGGAGGGAAGCCAGGTTATCTGTTTGTTATCCATAAGTCCCGAATATGCGGCCATCTTACCTAAGAACAATATGCCCTGACCTCCGAAACCTGCCAGAAGAATATTCAGTGTACTCATTTTGTTGTACCTCCGACATCCTTGTATAGTCCCAACGGATAGTAGGGAATCATGTTATCTCTCAGCCATTGCAGTGATTCTTGTGCATCCAAGCCCCAGTTGGTGGGGCAGGTGGACAGCACTTCCACTATGGAAAAGCCTCTTTTTTCTATCTGGTAGGTAAAAGCCTTTTTTATTGCCTTTTTAGCGTTTTGAACATTCTTTACATTATCTGCCGATACTCTTTGTGCCAGTGCCGTCCCTTCCAGTGTTGCCAGCATTTCACATACTCTTATGGGATGACCGGCATAAGAAGTATCTCTTCCGTACGGAGTGGTCTGTGTTACCTGATGAGGTAAACTGGTGGGAGCCATCTGACCTCCCGTCATGCCGTATATGGCATTGTTTACGAATATAACGGTAATGTTCTCGCCTCTTACCGCTGCATGAACGGTTTCCGCCGTTCCTATTGCCGCCAGATCCCCGTCACCCTGATATGTGAACACTATATTTTCCGGTATGGCTCTTTTTAAACCGGTTGCAACCGCAGGAGCTCTGCCGTGCGGAGCCTGCACCATATCGCAGGCAAAGAAATTATAGTTCATAACCGAACAGCCTACGGGAGCCACCCCCACGGTGTGGCCTTCTATTCCCAGTTCGTCTATAGTTTCCGCTACCAGTCTGTGTATTATTCCGTGAGTACATCCCGGACAATATGTAAAGGGTACATCTAAAAGTGCTTGGGGTTTTTGAAATACTACAGCCATTATTTTGTACCTCCCGTTAATTTTCTTATCTCGTTCAATACCTCGTCGGGTGCAGGTATTATGCCGCCCGTCCGCCCGTAAAAGGCAACCGGTTTTCTTCCGTTGACACAAAGCCGGACATCATCCACCATCTGTCCCATGCTCATTTCCACGCATAAGAAAGATTTAGCATGAGCGATATGTTTTTCTATATACTTAGCGGGATAAGGCCATAATGTTATCGGTCGGATAAGTCCCGCCTTTATTCCTTCTTTTCTTGCCGTATTAACCGCGGTTCTGCATATTCTGGACGAAGCCCCGTATGCAACCAGTACTATATCGGCATCATCGGTCAGGTATTCATCCGCCATCTGTTCTTCTTTTTTAATAACTTCATATTTCTCATATCTTTTCTTTACCAGCTCTTCCAATGCCTGCGGCGTAAGGTAGAGAGAATTGATAACATTGTGAGGTCTGCTGTTTCGGTGGCCGCATGCCGCCCAAGGCTTTTCTATAGGGCAATCAGTCGAACCGGCAGTTTTAAGCTCCACCGGCTCCATCATCTGTCCCAACATACCGTCGGACAGTATCATTACCGGCATTCTGTATTTGTCGGCATTGTCAAATGCCAGAGCAACCAGATCGGTCATTTCCTGTACCGTTGAAGGTGCATATACCAGAAGATGAAAATCCCCGTGCCCGGTGGCTCTTGTAGCCTGCCAGTAGTCGGCCTGCGAAGGCTGTATACCGCCTAAGCCCGGTCCTCCTCTCTGAACATTGACTATCACTGCGGGTAAATCGCTTCCGGCGATATAGGAAATACCTTCGGATTTAAGGCTTATTCCCGGTGAAGAAGAGGATGTCATGGCTCTTTTTCCTGCGGCGGATGCTCCCAAGACCATGTTGATTGCTGCGATTTCCGATTCCGCCTGTAAATAAACACCGCCTATCTTGGGCATTTTCTTTGCCATATAGGCCGCCAATTCCGTCTGAGGTGTTATGGGATATCCGAAGAAGTGCCTGCATCCCGCCATAATTGCGGCTTCGGCCAGCGCTTCGTTACCTTTCATCAATACTTTTGCCATATTATCCTACCTTTCCACCGTTATTGCCACATCGGGACACATTATTGCACAGGATGCGCAACCGGTACACTTTGACTGATCGATTACCTGTGCGGGATGGTAACCCTTGCTGTTAATCTTATCGGGTGACAGTACAAGTATTTTCCTCGGACAGGCGGCTACACATAAACCGCAACCTTTGCATTTAGTCTCATCTATTATCGCTTTTGCCATTATCGGCCTCCTTTAATTAACTTCCCACGGTGTTTTTACAAACACCTGCACCGGGTACAGGTCCCGTGTTATTGCTCCCGTTGCCGATATTTCCTGTTCCTTTATCAGACTTTCGGGATATGTGGTGCACAATATCGGTAACTTAACCGCTTCCGATACTTTCTTTGCATATTCCATGGAATCAAGTATTGTCTTAGCATCGGTCAGGTCTTTAAGATGCGTATTATTCACGATATATGTCGCCTTCAATCTGGAGGCTGTCTCTATGGAATAGAGCATATGTGCCGCATCATGCACATTTTCAATCATGGCTCTTTTTCCGTTTATTACATAAAGCATATCATATTCTTTGCTTTTCATGTTGCGGAAAAACTGCCCCATTACCGTGGCACCGGCATCGTCTCCTCCCATATCGAACAGGGAATATCCTATCCCGTCGAATGCCGAATACATTTCCGCGGGTATTGCGGGAGCATCCAGGTTGGTGTTGGCATAAACGGGGGCTATTACTTTTATGCCTTTTAAAGCCAGCATTTCACTATGGTCGGAAGAGCGGAAGTAGGGATTTACTATGTCCATATCGGTTAGTGTTACGGGATATCCCTGCTTTCTTAAATCCATAGCGAGATTTACGGCAAAATTGGTTTTTCCGCTTCCGTAATGTCCGCATATGATGATGATTTTCTTCAGTCTCTTCATATTACCCGCACAAAAAATTATTTACTCCGTAGTATATCATTTATTTTTGTTAATTTGAATATATATGTGTAAAAAAGCGACGGAATTCATTTTAATTGCTTTTGCATGAATATATATGTAGAATAAAGTTTAAACAGAACGGAGGACTTGTCATGAAACTGGAAATATCGGAAATAGCCCAAAGAATCAGAACACTCAGGGAGATATTTGATTTTACTGTAGAGGAGATGGCGTCCGCTACCAATGTATCGGCAGAAGATTATATTAAACTGGAAAGCGGAAAATCTTCCGACTATTCATTTACCTTCCTGTACAGATGTGCGGAAAAGTTCAATGTGGACATAGTGGAAATATTGACAGGGGAAAATCCGCATCTCGGACAGTATGCGATTATAAGGAAGGGAGAAGGATTACCCATTAAGAGAAGAGAATATTTCTTATACAGCCACCTTGCTCCTAATTTTAAAAACAAGACCGCGGAACCTTTTCTGGTAAGAGCGCCTTATAACGAGAAGGAGTATAACGCACCTTTGAAGATGAATAAGCATGAAGGTCAGGAGTTCGACTATATCCTGGAAGGTGCACTGAAGTTCAAGCACGGTGACCGTGAAGAGATATTGTATGCCGGAGATTCTGTTTACTACAACTCCGGAATAGAGCACGGTATGACGGCGGCTTTGGGGAAAGAATGTGTTTTTCTTGCAATAGTAATGAAAGATGTAAGTAAGGAGCGGTAATGAGAAATATAAATTTACGATATGTTGATGAAAGCTATGACGAGTTTGGCGTGCTGACAAGTTACAGACTTAAGTATCCGGATAACTACAACTTCGGATATGATGTAGTGGATGATATAGCAATAAGCGATCCCGACAGGAGAGCGCTGGTCTGGTGCAATCCCGAGGGAGAAGAGAGAATATATACTTTTGCCGATATAAAGAGACTGTCCGATAAGACCGCCAACTATTTGCGGTCGCTGGGAATAGAAAAAGGCGACAAGGTAATAGTCATTCTGAAGCGCCATTACCAGTTCTGGTATACCTCGGTAGCTCTGCATAAGTTAGGAGCAGTAATGATTCCGGTCACATTCATGATAACCGCCCATGATGCCGAATACAGAATCAATTCAGCTTCGGTAAAGGCCGTTATCTGCACGGGTGAGGGACATGCCGCACAGGCTATAGATGATGTTCTGAATATTTGTCCCTCTCTTTCCATACGTACCATGGTATACGGTCATAAAGAAGGCTGGGGCGATTTCGACAAAGGTGTGCAACTGGCGGACGAGCATTTTGAAAGAGTGGACACGCATGTAAAAGAGCCACTGCTTATGTATTTTTCTTCGGGCACATCCGGTTATCCCAAAATGGTACTGCATAACCATACATATTCTTTAGCACATCTTCTGACCGCAAAGCACTGGCATAATGTCCATCCCGAAGGACTGCATCTTACCATAGCCGATACCGGATGGGGAAAAGCCGTCTGGGGCAAACTTTACGGACAGTGGCTGATGGAAGCGGCGGTTTTTGCATATGATTACGACAAGTTCGATGCGGCGGAAATATTGTCCCTTATACCCAAGTATAAGATAACAACACTCTGTTGTCCTCCGACAATGTTCAGGTTTTTCATTAAAGAAGGGTTGGAGAAGTTCGACCTTTCCTCGCTTACTTACGGTACCACGGCGGGTGAGGCATTAAATCCGGATGTGTTTGAAACCTGGTACAAAGTAACAGGCCTTAAACTCATGGAAGGATTCGGGCAGACCGAAACGGTACTGGCGGTGTGCAATCTTGTCAATATGCAGCCCAAACCGGGATCCATAGGAAAACCGTCGCCTCTGTATGAGATAGATCTTCTGGATGCCGACGGCAATGTATGTCCCACCGGTGTTACGGGTGAGATATGCATAAAGACATCAAATCGTTATCCCGACGGGTTGATGGACTGCTATTATCGCAATAAGGAAATGACCGACTGTACTATTTATAACGGGTACTACCATACCGGCGATACCGCATGGAAAGATGAGGACGGTTATTTATGGTATGTGGGAAGGAACGACGATATTATAAAGTCATCCGGTTACAGGATAGGTCCGTTTGAGATAGAGAGCGTGCTGAACAGCCATCCCAAAGTACTGGAAAGTGCGGTTACCGGAGTGCCCGATGAGATAAGAGGGCAGATTGTAAAAGCAACGGTAGTGTTGTCAAAGGGCTACAGTCCTTCTCCGGAACTGGTAAAAGAGCTGCAGGACTTTGTCAAACATGAGACCGCACCGTATAAGTATCCGAGGATTATAGAGTTTGTTGAGAATCTTCCCAAAACGGTTAACGGGAAAATACGAAGAGTGGCAATAAGAGAGCAGGATAATAAAAAATGAATGGAAAAATATGATATTTTATGTGAAAAATATACTTTTTGATGATATACTATTGTTCGAAAGATTTTTTTAATATATTATGATACGAGTTATTCAGTAATGATAAATACAATTTGTATTAAGGGAGTTAGAAAATGAGAAAAAGCACAGCAGTTAAAATTTTAATATCGGTAATGGTAGTTGCTTTGGCACTTTCATTGGCCGGTTGCGGACCCAAATCAAGAGTAAAAGAAGCAGTGGAGCTTTTTATTGAAAAAGCAAATGCACTGGATTATCAGGGAATGTTCGATCTTATGGCAACGGAAACTGTAAGGGAAATAAGAGGAAATAAGTCGTTAGCGGATTTCCTTAAAGAGAAAACATCTGCGGAGATTGCGGAAGCTATACTGAAACATATTCTTCCGGCACCGGTAGGTGATGCCGAGCAGTTCTTAAAGACACTTTCTATGGAATATGAAGGTGCTGATATAAGAGAAGACTTTTCTTCATTGTATTGTGTTTTGAAATACGAGATAGACGGAGAGACTTTTGAAAAAGATGCCGTCTTCAACATGCTCAGAAAGAATGTATCGGAACCTTGGACAGTAAGAGATATAGCTCTTTAATTCGGACCGGTTCCTTGCATAGAGGAATATAACTGAATAGTCTTTACCGAAAAGGTGCGGACAGGTTTCTTAAGAGGATACAATAGAAGGAGGAAAGTATGAGGCTTTCCTCTTTTTTATGGAAAGAGAACGCATCATTTGATATACTGGTATTCAAGGAGCACAACTATGAGAACATTTATCGCAATAAATTTCCAACAGGATGTAAAGGACCGTTTGTTTAACATAGAGAGAAGTTTGAAGAGCATGTCGGAAAGAGGCAGATTTACTCCCAAAGACAATCTGCATCTGACACTGATTTTTCTCGGAGAGATTGCAGAGGACAGAGTAAAACTTGCACAGCTGTGTGTAAAGAACATATCGGCACCCAAGTTTGACATGGTTGTCAACAGGTTAGGGAAGTTTAAAAGACCCGACGGAGATATATACTGGGCGGGGATAGAAACCAATCCCGTTCTGACTTCCATTTACAGCCAGCTTTACAGTAATTTAAGTTCTTATGACTTTTATATTAAAGACAGTGAATATGTGCCGCATCTTACACTTGCAAGAGATTATGTGCTGAAAGATAAAGAAGCGATGGAGAGGTATAAAGAGAATTTCCAGAAAATAAGTATACATGTGGAAAGCATTCATCTAATGAAATCGGAGATTATAGACAGAAAGCTTACCTATACCGTTCTTTATACAAAGGAACTGGATTAAACCGAATATAATGTAAACAACAAAACCGTTAAGGATTTTTCCGGAAAGCACATAAAAAGAGCATCATACAAGATGCTCTTTTAGATTATAAATCAATATCTATCTGTCAATTCTTACGATCTTTTTCTGCTCCAGAGATTTTTCTATGGCATTCATCACCAATACCGGTATCAGCAGTTGGTCATCGGTAAGAGGCGATTTACCTGTTCTGACCATATCCACAAAGTCTTTGAATTCCGCAATGAATATTCCCGACATATCCAGGTACCTTATATCCACATCGGTTTCTCCGTATATGACCGAAACGTATTTTTTGGAATTGGCAAACTGCATGGTTACATCATATTTGTCATAATGAGCAATTGCCGTTATGTGCCCGTTATTTAAGAATGCGGATATCGCTTTCACATCCATTCCGTAAACCGCCAGTGTCATTTCCACAAGATGAGATGCGTAGAAATAAAGTCCGCCGTATTCGCTCTCGACCGAAGCGGGGAAGTTGAGCACTCCGGAATATATTCTTCCGAAAGCATCTTGCTCCACCAGTTTCTTAAGTTCCAGTATTTGCGGTGAGTATTTGCATCCCGAACCGCCGCTGACGGGAACTTTCTTTTGTTTTGCCGTTCTTAATATATTTCTGGCTTCCGCCGGATCTATTGTAAACGGCTTGTCTATAAATGCGGGTTTTCCTTTTTCTATAAAAGGCAGTGAACAGGATTCATGGTATTTACCGTGCCTGTTGGTTACTATGACACAATCCACCAGGTCCATCATTTCCAAAGGATTATCCACTATTACCGCATCGGTAATACCGCATTTTTCTATTATATTCTCCGAAGGTGCTTTTTCCAGCGCATAAAAAGCCGTTATCTTAAAATCCTTGTATTCTTCCTTGAAACATATCTCTTTTGCAAAAGCAAGTGCATGTGAGTTTTCCGTTCCCAGCATTCCTACTCTAAACATTTTGTGACCTCCTGTTAACCTTTCTTGAAATATTCCGTAACTTTTACTATGGAATCGATGATGTCCTGTATATCCTGCTCCGTATAGAACTCATTGAGATTGAGACGTATAGCGGTATCCAGTATTTCTTCGGCAACCGGACACAATCCTTTGGGATAGGATATGTCTTTTCCGTAATACTTGGAATCAAACGGAGCATGAGTGCCCGGATATCCTTCCTTATTCTGGAACATATCATAAAGATATACCACGGAAGGTATGTATCCTCTCTGGCATCCTATTCCCTCGGCCTTCAAAGCTTCGGCAAATGTCGTTGTATCTGTGCCCACTACTTTGGGATCTATTCTGAACATATAGAACCAGAAACTGGACTGGTTACCTTTTTTGACTTCATGAGGATAAACGCCTTTTAAGTGTTTAATTCCCTCGGTTATCATTTCGCCGTAGCGTTTTCTTGTGGCACATATTTTTTCCAGTTTATCCAGCTGAGCTATTCCCACTGCGGCGGTAAGCTCGTTCATCCTGTAGTTGGGAGCCAGAAATTCTATTACTCTTAAGGCGGCGCCTTTGGAAAATCTGTTGTAGTTTTTATCGGCAAACATGAATGTTTTAACATAAAGGTCGGGATTTTTAACCAGAACCAATCCGCCGTCTCCCGCGGAGATGTGCTTGAAATCGTTGAGACTGAAGCAGCCCATATCACCTATGGTTCCCGCCAGACGTCCTTTGTATCTGCACATGAAGCTCTGAGCACAGTCTTCCACAACAAAAATGTTGTGCTTTCTTGCGATTGCCATTATTTCATCCATTTCGGCAGGATTTCCCGCAAGATGCACCACTACAATGGCTTTGGTCTTTTCGGTAATGCATTTCTCTATACTCTTGGGATCCATATTGTAGGTATGCGGATCCAGGTCTGCAAACACGGGAATGGCATTCTGATACATAATCCCTATTATGCTTCCCATGTCGGTGATAGGGGAGGTTATGACCTCGTCTCCTTCCGTTACACCCAAAGCACCTAAAGCTACATGGATGGCTGCGGTACCCGACGATGCTGCCACGCAGTGTTCCGCTCCGTACATTTTGGCGAACTTGGCACATAATGTCTTGACTTTGGTTCCCGACCAGTAGAACAATGTGTTCTGATCCAGTGCTTCTTTGAGCTGGGTAAGTTCTTCTTCCCCGAATCTTCTTCCCGTACCGTAAGGTTGCTGTTTTACTTTCTCGCCGCCGTATAAGGCAAGTTGTTTTTTCATTCAGTTTTTCCTCCTATAGTAATACTGATAAATAATCGGTTATTTCCGGTATTCTCTTTATAACTCTTCTTGCGTCTACTCTCTCCACACCCGGTCTCTCGGCAGCTCTGTCACAATAATCGGTCCTTGTGAAATCCACTATTATTTCCACCGGCTTGGAGACGGTATATGGCTTTATCTTGCCTACAAGCGATATGGCGGCTGCCGCATTTGATTCAATGATTTTTTCGCATAAATCAAAGTCATATGCTTCCGCTTTATTTCTCCCTATGCCTTTTTTAACAGCGGCAACCTGTATGTCTCCGAAGAAGTGTTTGGCTTCACTGCATGCCGCCTCATCACCCGATGCGAATATTACCGGTGCGCCGTATGAGCCGAAAAAAGCTCCGCCCTGCACAAGTTCTCCGCATCGCACACCGTTTAAATAGTAGTTGTACCAGCTTACGGAAGACTGTACATGGTCTAAAAATGCACCTGTTGTACCGGGCATGGCATGAGTTCCCACAAACATAACGGCATCCACCTGTTTGTGGATACCTTGTTTATACAGTTCAATCAGATTTATATTTACAGCTCTTTTATCCAATGCTCCGTCAATGAAGTTTTTGCCTCTTCCGTGACCGTCGGTAACCGTTACGGTATCCGCTCCTCCGTTGAAGGCTCCTCTTACTGCGGCATTGACATCCGCCATAAGTCTTACCCTGGCATACTCGTAACCGTCGGTATCATAATCAATTTGGCTTATATCCGTTACTCCGCTTATACCTTCCAAATCCGTAATGATATGTATGTGCATATTTACCTTAAATCCCTTCTTAAGGTATTATACCACAGGAATATGTTCATAAACACTAAACATATCGGTATAATGTATGTATGCGTAAGAGGTCATTTCCGAAAAACTTTATAAAGCCGCTTTCTCTGTTCTTATCCCTGTTTATATGCTTAAACTTCTTAAGCATATGCAACTCGGTTACGGTAATAGCTGCGGAATTAAGCTCCGTGCATCCCGATCATGTGAGAGGACTTTATGTCAGAGCGGATATAGCATCTTTGGGACTGAAAGAAGAAAATGTTGAAAGATACTCTGAATATGTAGAAGCGCTGAAAGAAAAGAAAAATTCAAAGATTGATATCAGTAAGATAAATGCATTTGAAAAGATAGTAGGCCTTATTAATGCAACAAGGTTAAATGCCGCGGTTATCAATGTTAAAGACGATCAAGGCTATGTCACCATACCTGCCGATTCGGAATATGTGTTGCAGGCGGGAAGTTATAACTATCAGCTTAAAGATATAGGTAAGACCATGGAACAGCTAAAAAAGTACGGTATATATACAATAGCCAGGATTGTGGTGTTCAAAGACGGTGTTCTGGCACAAAACGCTTCTCATGCAATAAAGTATGATGACGGGACGGTCTGGAAAGACTATTCCGGTGCAGCCTGGGTGGACCCGTATGATGAATGGGTACGGCAGTATAACATAGAGGTGGCAAAACAGGCCGCAATTGCGGGGTTTGACGAAATACAGTTTGACTATATCCGGTTTCCGGAAAAGTTCTCAAAGTACGATGTGTCGAAAAAATACCTGGAGAATAAAATACGGCAGGATGAGCTGATACGGCAGTTCTTAAAAGATGCATATACGCAGCTTAAGCCGTATAATGTGAAAGTATCCGTCGACGTGTTCGGTTGTGCGGCATATCTTTGGGATGACCAACTGAACATAGATATCGGGCAGGTGTGGTACAACCTTACCCAAGAGGCGGATTATATAAGCCCTATGGTATACCCCAGCCATTACAGAGGTACAAACTGGTATACGCAAGGCGACCCCAACAAGCATCCGTATGAAGTGGTAAAAGGTGCGATAGAAGACTCTTTGACAATCAATTCGGCATTTGAAGACAAGGCGGGAATAAGATTCTGGTTGCAGGATTTTTCCATGTACGATTATGAGTACGGGCCGCTTCAGATTGCGGACCAGGTCAAAGCTTTGCACGAGAAGGGGATAGATACATATATGTTCTGGAATAACAAGAATGTGTATGACCCGTATAATTATCTTATACTTGAGGATAAACATCCTAAGGTAATCCCGGACAAATATACCGTTTACGATATAGAAAACAACAATCCTGCCGATGCCGCAAAAAGATATCTGGAAGCCGATAAGAATAAAGATTTGTATCACTCCTTTATATTAAAAGCGGGAAAAACCCGGCAGAGCGAGTATGCCGACTATGTTAAAAACATGCAGTGGTCGGGAATTACCGCATATGAGTTTACCGGTTACAGAGAAAGCTTCAATACGGCACAGGTGTTTTTCAGCATAACAAAGCAGGGCAAACAGCAGAAAGCAGTACTGTTTATGCTCTTGGAAGAAGGTATCTGGAAAGTGCACGATTATTACATTATACGGTAAAGAATATTAAGAATTTGTAACAATTAACAATAAATTCAATTATATGGTATAATTTGCTTCCGAAGGAGAGTGGACTTGGCTAAAGAGGACATAAAAGTCATTTCGTATAACAGAAAAGCCGGTTTTGACTACGAGCTTATTGAGTTTTACGAGGCGGGAATCGTGCTTACAGGTACCGAAGTGAAGTCTTTAAGAGCCGGAGCGGTAAATATGCGTGATTCTTACGGGTACATAAAGGATTACGAGGCATATGTATCGGGGCTGCACATCTCCCATTATGATAAGGGAAACATAAACAATGTTGACCCCGATCGTGACAGAAAATTGCTGTTGCACAAGAGCGAGATAAGGAAACTGGTTCTGAAGATGCAGCAGAAAGGGTATACCCTTATTCCCGTAAAGTTGTACTTTGTGAAAAACAAGGTAAAACTGGAACTGTCTTTGGCTAAAGGAAAGAAACTCTATGACAAGAGAGATTCCATCCAGAAGGGCGAAGTCGAAAGGGAAATAAAAAGAAGAATGAAGGACAATCATACGGGGGCGTAAAGGTTTCGACGGGATGATTGAAATATTGACGGCATGCAGAGGATTCTCGTTGGCCTCTTTAAAAAACGGGAGATTAAAATAAACGCAAAACCTAATTTTGCACCTTTAGCAGCTTAAGCTGGCTAAACATCCCACCGGAAATCACGGGGTCCGGACCGGGGTGTCATCTACCGTGAAAACCCGATAATCAAAGCTTTGAGGTTAAAGGGTAAACTATGAAGCTACCGATAAAGCACCCGGCTTACAGGGGACTTTAAAGGGAAATTAAACAGTAAGCTACGCATGTAGAAGTCGGTACGGATATTGTTTCGGACGAGGGTTCGATTCCCTCCGCCTCCACCATTATAATATGAACAAGTCGATACTAAAAATATCGGCTTTTTTCTTTTTATACGGATAAATACAGCAAATCTATATTTGATTTTATTCTAAACTTGGCTTTCAGTCATAGTCGCACCTCCGGTGTGTAAATGTCACTCTAAAAGAGAATTCAAGTATATAAGAGAAAAAGATTCTCGTAATTTTTGACTATTCTCTCAATTTGATACATAATTTACGAGAAAGGAATTTAGTTTATGAGAAAGTTTAATTATTCGGATTTAAAAAACAAAACATGGGATTCTGCTATAATAAATAGAATCGGTAAAATACATGAAGCTAAGGGTAGACAGGAATTATATTTATCTCAAAAACCGGAAGAATTAAATAAATTAGTAGAACTTGCTAAAATACAAAGTACAAAAGCAAGTAACGCAATTGAAGGAATTAAAACTACTGATACAAGATTAAAAAAGATTGTAAATGAAAAAACAACTCCAAAGAACAGAGGCGAAAAAGAAATTGCCGGATATAGAGATGCACTGAATACAATACATGAAAGTTTTGAGTATATTCCTATTACTCCAAATTATATATTACAATTGCATCGAATTTTATGCGGGCGAGATGATGAAATATCATATGGCGGTAAATTTAAAAATGTTCAGAATTATATAAGTGCAACTGATGCCAAAGGCAATTCATATACATTGTTTACACCTGTATCTCCTTTTGAAACGCCTACGGCGATAGACAGTTTATGTAATGAATTTAATAAAGCAATAAATAGTCATGAAGTTAACCCGCTTTTATTAATTCCTATATTTATACATGATTTCTTATGTATTCATCCTTTTAATGATGGAAATGGCAGAATGAGCAGATTATTAACGACATTACTATTATATCGTTCAGGATATTATGTTGGAAAATATATTTCATTAGAATTGAAAGTATCAAAACTAAAGGATATATATTATGATTCATTATATGCTTCTCAAATCGGATGGCATGAAGGAAAAAATGATCCTACACCATTTGTAAGTTATCTATTAAGTATGATTGAAATGGCATATGATGATTTTGAAAGTAAAGTAGAAATTGTATCTAAAAAACTAAGTGCATATGATACAGTAAAGAATGCGTTAGATGTGAAAATCGGAAAAGTTACAAAATCTGATGTTTTAGAACTATGCCCATTACTTTCGGCAAGTTCTATTGAAAAAGTATTAGCCAAGATGGTAAAAGAAGGAAAGCTCGAAAAGAGTGGCTCCGGGAAAAATACATTCTATATCATAAAATTATAACTTTCTCTCATTTTAGGCGACTTTTTGCGAGAATGTAATGGAGTTTGGGAGAAAGACTAAAAGAACTATGGACAGGTGTGCTACTATTGCAGACACAGATTGGAAAAATGTTCAGCGCCGGACAGTCTAATATTTTCAAATATGAGCTCGGCACTACCATGAACAAGAGATTTAAGGAAACACTAAAAGAAATGATGTAGGAGGAAAGCGAAAATGTCGGAAAACGATAAGGTTCAGCTTTTTGAAAATCAAAAAATCCGTACCGCATGGGACAAGGAAAAAGAAGAATGGTATTTCTCCATTGTAGATGTGGTAGGTGTATTGACCAATCAGCCGGACACCCGCTTGCCGCCAAATATTGGAGCGTCCTGAAAACGCGCCTGAAAAAAAATGGAAGCGAGTTGCCTACAAAATGTAGTCAACTGAAAATGCTCTCTGCAGACGGTAAGCGTTACAAGACCGATGTTGCCAACACCGAGCAGCTTCTTCGCATTATCCAGTCGATTCCATCCCCAAAAGCGGAACCTTTTAAGTTGTGGCTTGCACAAGTCGGCAGAGAGCGCATAGAAGAAACCATTGATCCTGAACTTGCCGTTAACCGCGCATTGGAGACTTATCAGAAAAAGGGTTACAGCGACGAATGGATTCATCAGCGGATTCTTTCTATCCGAGTCCACCTCAACGGAGATTTCCAAGAATGAGAATCCAGGCTCTTTTGAAGAGAGCCATGCAATTGCAAAGCGTGGTGGTACAGCGGCAAAAGAAGCCAGGTCTGCTGTTGAGAAGCAGACGGGAAAGCCGGTGATTACAAACCGGAACGCAGCACAGCTCAACGCCGTTGTAACGAATCTGATTGAAAACACCGACGACATCATTGACACAGACGGAGGTGGTGACAAATGAATGCCGTAATCTCGGCTTTGAAAGCAATGTCTCCACCGGATAAGGTGAAATTATATTTTACGGTCCTACTTATTATCCTATCGGCATCACTTATGCAATTGTTTTAATTGCCCTCGGGTGATATGATTTGGATAGCAAAAACAGTCCGTAAGATGAGGTGTTCAAATGAAAAGATGTATTATCATCGGCGGCGCACCGATTTGTGATTATGAATATATAAGGGAACGGGTGAATAAAGAAGATTTTTTCATCTACTGCGACAGCGGATTGAAACATAAGGAAAAACTCGGCGTATCACCGAATCTGATAATCGGAGATTTTGATTCTCACAGCAATCCGTATCTGGATATCGAGACCATTGTTTTGCCCGTAATGAAGGATGACACCGATACGGCTTATGCAGCCAAAGAAGCAATCAAAAGAGGTTTTCAGGATATTATCCTTTGCGGTGTTACAGGCGGGCGTCAAGACCATACCCTTGTGAATATATTCCTGCTGTTCAGATTCGACAGTTACGGTATCAAAGCCCGTATTATTGACGATTATGCCGAAATGGAAGTGCTTTCACCGGGAAGCACGGCATTGATTGAGGATTGCTATCTGTATTTTTCTCTCGTAAATATGACCGGAATCGCACGTGGTATCACGATAAAAAATGCCAAATACAATTTAAGCAATGCAAAGATTGAAAGCGAGAATCAGTATGCTACCGGTAATGAAGTGCTGCCCGGGAAGACGGCGGAGGTGTCAATCAGGGAGGGGAGAGTATTACTTTTGAAGGTGAGAAGAGAATAACAGGATTGGGAATAGATTGTTTACAGGTTTGTTTGAATATCTGATACCGATTTCATATAGGAGGAACAGATGGATAAGATAGTATTAATTTTGATTATAATAGCATTACTGACTGTAATTGTGATTTGCTTTTACAGGAAGAATTCTGCCAAATCCGAGCATCCCGACAAATCGGAATTCAGCGGTAGAGGTACCGGTTACAAAAATCCCGGTGATTTATCACGCGGTATAATCTATGAGCCGGATATGGCAAAAAAGCCGCTGCCGCCTTTCAAGGAAATCGCAGTAGTTGACAATGATGATATCACTATTAAAATCACAGCTGCGGATCCCTATCATATGTGGGGTTACTCATTACATGTGTATCTGGAGAATAAATCGGGCGGCGATACCTTCTACTCATTTGCTTTATCAAGCGCAAAGGTCAACGGGATCCAATTAAAAACTGATGAAGTCGCAACCGATGTCAACTTCTACATAGAGCTTGGCAAGAACTACAGTTATGCAAGCGGCGAAATCGCATTTATAGCCGAGGATCTTAAGAAAAAGGGAATAAATAAGTATGGAGATATAAAGAATATTGAGTTAGGCTTTATAGTCTATGAAACGCTGAATAAAGACAAGGTTATTTTTACCGGTACGGTAACGGTAAAACTTCAGAGAGGTAATTAATTACGATGGGTTTTTGCAGTTACCTGTCTGTTGTTGACAGGCGGTTGTACTACCCGAAGGCTACCGATTTATAAATTTACACATTGAAAGAGTTAGTGCAATTTCAATCGGATTATCGTGAAACACTATCTTTAGATAAAGTCTTGGACAAAACCCCTTCGTTTTATCAAGTAACTTCCAAGTATGACAGGAAGTTTTTTGAAGACCGCTCGCTAATACCGGTTTATGCAATAAAAACAGGGATTCTGATATATGTTTTCATATTAATTTAAATTACAAATAGAAATACAGGATTGGCATATCCAAATATGAGGGATTGAAATTACCAAATGTGAGGGATTGAAATTGCCAAATGTGAGGGATTGGCATTATAAATATATGGGTGAAGACGGTGTCTATGTAGTGCCTGTTACGTCTTTAAAGAATTAGCTTAAGTTGAGTGCAGATTTGATTTCGTCAAGCAGTATATTCTTATAGGCGGTTTGCCTTCCTTGCTACCGTCTTTCTTCTTTTATATAATAAAGGCAAGGACGGTAATTTATTTTGATATTAATTAAAGGTCAATTCAATGAGGCTAAAGTTTTCACTTCCGAACTGGAAGAGACTGCAAGAGCCCAGATTCAGAATCTGGTAAACCAGTCATTTGTCAAAGGAAGTAAAATTCGGGTTATGCCCGATGTGCATGCCGGTGCGGGCAGCACCATCGGCACTACAATGACCATTAAAGATAAAGTAGTACCTAATCTGGTGGGTGTGGATATAGGTTGCGGTATGCTGACATGCGAGTTGACCGGTATAACGAAGGAGAATCTCAATCTGCAGAAGCTGGACAACCTTATCCGTTTCAGAATTCCCTCCGGCTATGGTATACGCCGTAATCCTCATGAGTTTCTGGACAGGACAAGGATTGATGACTTACGCTGTCCTGAAAAAGGGAAGAATGACGGTAAACTGAAAATAGACCGCGCACGTCTTTCACTGGGTACATTGGGCGGCGGCAATCATTTTATCGAAATAAACAAAGATGAAAACAATAAACTATACCTTGTTGTTCATTCCGGATCACGGCATCTGGGACTGCAGGTAGCATTGCACTACCAACGTCTGGCAGCCAATTTGCAACCTGAAATAGAGCGGGATTTGGCATATTTAGAAGGTGAACCTTTGAAAGACTATCTGTATGATATGAAAATAATGCAGGAGTATGCTGTCTGGAACAGAAAGGCAATGGCGGAGACCATCATCACGGGAATGGAATGGCAAACAGGTGCACGGTATACAACCATTCACAATTATATAGACCTTAATACAATGATTTTACGAAAAGGTGCTATTTCGGCTGATGCGGGCGAGATAGTGCTGATTCCGCTCAATATGCGTGACGGCTCTCTGCTTTGTGTGGGAAAGGGAAATCCCGACTGGAACTATTCCGCTCCTCACGGTGCCGGAAGAATCCTGTCTCGCAATGAAGCCAAGAGAGTACTGTCAATGAAAGACTTTAAAGACAGTATGGATGGAATTTTCTCCACATCCGTTCGTAAAGATACTCTGGATGAAGCACCGATGGCATACAAATCTTTGGAGAGTATACAGGAGTATCTGGATCAGACGGTGGATATATTACATCACCTGACTCCGTTATATAACTTCAAAGCTACAGGAGATTAAACCGATATCAGTTTTGATATACGACAAAATAGTTGACGTATATTTTTTACTATAAGTGTAATTTTCCATAAGCATAAAAAAGGGAACTGCTTACAAAAAATAAATGGATAAATAATATGTGAATATAAGGAGACGGATGAAATTCTTAACATTATATGAAGATTATGTTGTTGTATTATCAGCTTTCGAGTTGAATCTGATTAAAAAACTGAGCCGATAGACTATGTTTCAATAGCAGAAATTCAGAAAAATGTGTAAAATGCGGCCTAAAAAGTCGGAAAAATGTGCAGAAACGCATTGAAAAAGCCGGAAAAATGTGTTAAAGTCTAATTACTACTCTGAAAGGATGGTAATTTGATTGAAACGTAAACCTCTTCAGGACCTGATAAAATGGAAAGAAGACAGAGAACGTAAGCCTATGGTGTTAAAGGGTGCACGACAGGTCGGCAAGACATGGCTTATGAAGGAGTTCGGAAGTAACTACTACGATAACTATGTTTATTTCAACTTTGATGAAGAAGATCAATTGAAATCTATTTTTGAGGCAAATAAAAATCCCCATCGTATTGTTGAGCTTCTTTCCCTGATTGCGGGTAAAAAAATACTTCCGCAAGAAACACTGATTATTTTCGACGAAATTCAGGAATGCTCGGAGGCTTTGAATACACTTAAGTACTTCAAGGAGAAAGCAAATGAATATCACGTTATTGCTGCGGGAAGTCTTTTGGGTACTCTTCTTGCTAAACCGAAATCATATCCGGTCGGTATGGTCAATGTACTCAATATTTTTCCTATGTGTTTTGAAGAATTTCTTGAAGCAACCGATCCTATGCTTTTTACATACTACGAAAGTATTGAGAAGAAACAGGAGATTTTTGATATATTCCATAATCGCTTAATAGATGCTTATAATTATTACCTCATTATAGGGGGAATGCCGGAATGCGTCTCATCGTGGGTTAAATACAAAGACCCTGCCGGAATATCAAAGATACAGCGCGAATTGATAGAGATTTATGAAAATGACTTTTCTAAACACAACGGTAATGTAAACAGCGGGCGTATACTGCAGGTTTTCCGTAGTATTGTGGCACAACTTTCCAAACCCAACGAAAAGTTTATGTATGGAACTGTCAGAAAAGGGGGTAGGGCACGGGACTTTGAAGAAGCTATTGAATGGCTGGTTTCAGCAGGTATGCTCAACCGGGTTTACAATGTTTCAAAAATGAAACATCCTTTGGCTGCATTTGATAAACTTGAGCAGTTTAAGCTGTTTGTCTTTGATACGGGATTGCTTAAACACATGGCAGGTATTGATAACAGTGCCATTCTTTTAAGCAGCGATTTTCAGTTTAAAGGACCGCTGACCGAAAACTATATTTTACAGCAACTTCGCGGTCAATTTGAGGTAGAACCCAGATACTACTCCGATAAGAATAATGAGTTGGATTTTGTTCTACAGTATGGCACTGCAATTATTCCGGTTGAAGTAAAAGGCGGAACGGATAAATCCGCACCTTCATTCAAGAAATATATTTCCGAGCATAAACCTGAATATGCTATCCGTTATTCCAAGCGCGGATATAAAAAGGACGGTTATATAACCAATATACCGTTATACCTTGCAGGAAAAACGAAAGAATTGCTCTGATTCAGTACATTTGCGTTTTATATATATTTTATATAGTATAATTCAGTCATAGTATAAAAAAGAGGTGACATGTATATGAGTAAGGTAAGAATAGGAATCTTCGGTGTAAGAAGAGGTTCCTCTGTTGTGAGATACTGCCGGACACAGCCCGATGTCCAACTGGTGGCAATCTGTGATAAATGGGAACAGGGTCTTATGGATAAGAAAAAGGAGCTGAGTGAGGATATTGCCTACTATACCTCCTTTGACGACTTTATCAAGCATGATATGGATGCGGTGGTGCTTGCCAACTATGCAAACGAGCATGCACCGTATGCAATACATTGTATGGAAAGAGGACTGCATGTATTAAGTGAGGTATTGCCTTGTCAGACAATGGCTGAGGCGGTGCAACTTGTGGAAACGGTGGAAAAAACCGGTAAAGTCTATGCATATGCGGAGAATTACTGTTTTATGGCCGCACCTTACGAGATGCGAAAGCTTTACCGTTCCGGAAAAATGGGAGAATTTGAATACGGAGAAGGCGAGTATATGCATAATTGCGAATCCATATGGCCGATAATAACCCGCGGCGAAAAAGACCATTGGCGTAACAATATTTATGCCACCTTTTACTGTACCCATTCGATAGGTCCTCTTATTCATATAACCGGTCTTCGACCGGTATCGGTAACGGGTTTTGAGTTACCTTTTAATACAAGAATGGAGAGAATGGGAGCCAAATCGGGCAACACAGGTATGGAGATTATAACTATGGAGAACGGGGGGATAATAAAGAGTCTTCACGGTTTAGGACCTTCTAAAAACTCTATCTGGTTCTGTATCTACGGAACACTGGGAAGAGCGGAGAGTTCCAGAGAAGATGCTCAGTACGGTGGACACAGCCGTATTTTCACCAATCTTGACAGATATGAGGGTGAGTGTTTTAACCGTCCCGCTACCTATTGTCCCGGAGCGGACGAACCTTCTATTGTTCAAAAGTGGGGGCACGGAGGCAGCGATTATCATATAATGCATAATTTTGTCGACCGAATCTTAGGTAATAGAGATGCGGATACCATTGATATATATGAAGCATTTGATATGTTTCTTCCCGGAATGTTTGCCTATCGCTCTGTATTAGCCGGAGGAATACCGATGGACATTCCAAATCTTCGGATAGCTTCAGAGAGAGACAAATGGCGTAATGACACATGGTGTACCGATCCGGCTGTTGCAAAAGATCAGCTTGTACCGTCATATTCCAAGGGTAATCCCGATATCCCCGATGAAACATATCAGCGGATTTATGAAGAGTGGATAAACGGTGTATAATTCGGTTATATGTTTAATCAGTTTATATAAAATATATATTTAGGATTGATTACAAGGAAAAAGAGGTGTTTATGAGTAAGGTTAAGATCGGGGTTTTCGGTGTGAGAAGAGGTTCGGTTGTTATGAGGTATTGCCGGACACAGCCCGATGCGCAACTGGTGGCAATCTGTGATAAATGGGAACAGGGTCTTACGGATAAGAAAAAGGAGTTGGGTGAGGATATTGCCTACTATACCTCCTTTGATGACTTTATTAACCATGACATGGATGCGGTGGTTCTTGCCAACTATGCAAACGAGCATGCACCGTATGCAATACGTTGTATGGAAAAGGGACTGCATGTATTGAGTGAGGTATTGCCTTGTCAGACAATGAAAGAGGCGGTGCAACTTGTGGAAACGGTGGAAAAAACCGGAAAAATCTATGCATATGCGGAGAATTACTGTTTTATGGCTGCACCTTACGAGATACGAAAACTGTATCGTTCGGGTAAATTGGGAGAATTCGAATACGGAGAAGGGGAGTACATTCATAATTGTGAATCTATATGGCCGAGAATAACCCGCGGCGAAAAGCATCATTGGCGTAACAATATGTATGCCACCTTTTACTGTACCCATTCAATAGGTCCTCTTATTCATATAACCGGTCTTCGCCCGGTATCGGTAACGGGTTTTGAGTTACCCTTTAATGCAAGAATGGAGAGAATGGGAGCCAAATCGGGCAGCGCAGGTATAGAGATAATAACTATGGAGAACGGGGGGATAATAAAGAGTGTCCATGGCGGGTGTTCGAAAAACTCCATCTGGTTCTGTATCTACGGAACACTGGGAAGAGCGGAGAGTTCCAGAGAAGATGCTCAGTACGGGGCATATAGTCGTATTTTTACCAATCTTGACAGATATGAGGGTGAGTGCTTTGACCGTCCCGCTACCTATTGTCCCGAAGCGGACGAGCCTTCAATTGTTCAAAAGTGGGGACACGGAGGCAGCGATTATCATGTAATGCACAATTTTGTCGACACGATCTTGGGAAATACCGAAGCGGACACCATTGATATATATGAGGCGTTGGATATGTTCCTTCCCGGAATGTTTGCCTATCGCTCTGTATTAGCCGGAGGAATACCGATGGACATTCCAAATCTTCGGATAGCTTCAGAAAGGGACAAATGGCGTAATGACACATGGTGTACCGATCCGGCTGTTGCTAAAGATCAGCTTGTACCGTCATATTCCAAGGGTAATCCCGATATCCCCGATGAAACATATCAGCGGATTTATGAAAAGTGGATAAACGGTGTATAATTCAGTCATTATGGAAAATATAAAGAGGTGTATATGAGCAAGGTGAAAATTGGAGTATTCGGTGTGAGAAGAGGTTCGGTTGTTATAAAGTACTGCCGGACACAACCCGATGCGCAACTGGTAGCAGTCTGTGACATTTGGGAACAAGGTCTTACGGATATGAAAAAGGAGTTGGGTGAGGATATTGCCTACTATACCTCCTTTGATGACTTTATAAACCACGATATGGATGCGGTGTTTCTTGCCAACTATGCAACGGAACATGCACCGTATGCAATACGTGCTTTTGAAAAGGGTCTGCATGTATTGAGTGAAGTGTTGCCCTGTCAGACAATGAAAGAGGCTGTTGAACTGATAGAAGCCATAGAAAAAAGCGGGAAGATATATGCATATGCGGAGAACTGCTGTTTTATGGCTGCACCTTACGAGATGCGGAAACTTTATCGCTCGGGTCAATTGGGAGAATTGGAATACGGAGAAGGAGAGTACCTGCACAATTGCGAATCCATATGGCCGAGAATTACCCGAGGAGATAAAAACCATTGGCGTAATAACATGTATGCTCATTTTTATTGCACACACTCATTCGGTCCTTTTATTCACATAACCGGTCTTCGCCCGGTATCGGTAACGGGTTTTGAGTTGCCTTTCAATGCAAGAATGGAAAGGATGGGTGCTAAATCGGGCAGCGCCGGTTTGGCAATTGTAACTATGGAGAACGGAGCAATCATTAAAAACATTAACGGTGTCGGATGTTCTAAAAACTCTCTTTGGTTCAGTATATACGGAACACTGGGCAGAGCGGAAAGTGCAAGAGAGGATACTCAGTACGGTGCATACGGCCGTATTTTCACCAATCTGGACAGATATGAGGGGGAGTGTTTTGAAAGACCCGGTACCTATTGTCCCGGAGCGGATCAACCTTCACCGGCTCAAAAATGGGGGCACGGAGGCGGCGATTATTATATAATGCACCACTTCGTTGACCGTATTTCGGGAAATATGGATGCGGAGACTATCGATATATATGAAGCGTTGGATATGTTCCTTCCCGGCATGTTTGCCTATCGCTCGGTATTGGCCGGCGGAATACCTATGCATATTCCCGATCTTCGGATAGCTTCCGAGAGAGACAAATGGCGTAATGATACATGGTGTACCGATCCCGCCGTTGCAAAAGACCGGCTTGTACCGTCATATTCCAAGGGAAATCCTCATATACCCGATGAAACTTATCAGCGGATTTATGAAAAATGGCTGAAAGAGTAACTTTTTATGACATAAGGAGTTGTATTATTATTCACTTTGTATGATAATATTACCAGTTCCGAAAAAAACCTTGTTGAAACTTCTACAGTTTTGTGGTGCTGTAAAAGTCCGGAGCGGGTGAATTATTGAAAATAATGCCATGATTGTGTCAGACAACTGCATTGTACAAAAGATTATTATGTCTTTTAATTGCAGGTAACTTGTTTAAAGGAAACATTGGGTAACAACATGAATGCTGAATCGAGACTCAAGAAAAGGAAAGAGATGCTAAAAAGGGGGTTAGGTAAAATAAAAAGCACAGGGTACCTTGTATTTTCAGTGTTACTCTTCGTATTAATCTTGGTCGGACTGCTGTTTTTCTATTTCGAATTCGAGACTCTGGCAGGTGAGTATAAGGTCAGGCTTGAGACTATGGCTTATGCGCTTTCTTCAGGTATACCTAATGAGGTTTTCGACAGATATGACAAGAATGTTTCCTATGCGGATAATAAGTTATATAAGGAAGTGACCGAAAGTATCAAAACATATGTAGCAAAAAACCGAGATATTGTAGGCATTTCGCTTTTTGTCATACGGGAGGGAGAATTAATTCCCTTTATACAAACAGGTGATATTAATAATCATGTGTCGAAAAATTGCATACATGAAGTTATTAAATCTGCCCTTGATAATAATACAAAAGTTTCCTATGTACCCGCTTTTTCCGATATCCCCGAAGACAATGCCTTTATTGCGGTACCGGTTGCGGGTGGCGGTTCCGGGGGTTTTCTTGCGTTGGAAACATCTACAGCTGTACTCTATGAGCAGATTAAGAGTCAGCACCTTATATCGGTATCCATGTTTTTCCTGATTGTCATCTTTTACATAATTGTGGGAAAAACTTTTATGAGGAGCAGTTCTCCTCATGAGGATAAGAAAAAAATGTCGGAATCGGTAAATGCTTTAAAGGAAAAAGAAATGCTTTTCAGAAGTATTTTTGAACAGGCCGCTCCGGGAATATCCATTAACAGCGTAGATGAGGAACTTGATACCGTTCCCGAGTCCATAAAGGTTAATGATTCATTTAAAAGAATAACCGGATATACGCTGGAGCAGCTGAAGAAGATCAGTTGGACGGAAATGACTCACAGTGATTTTATAGACGAAGAACTAAAAATGATGCAGGACTTTTTGCAGGGAAATATAAACGGTTATCAAATAGAAAAGAAAATAGTAAAAGCGGACGGAACGGAAAGCTGGGTAAATATAACCGTATCGTCACTGTATCCGGATAATCAGCAAAATCAGAAATATTTATCTATAGTGGAAGATGTAGACAAGCGGAAAAAAATGGAAACTTCACTTGAGCATAGTGAAAAAGACAAAGCCATTTTGATATCCAATGTGCCCGGTATGTTATTCAGGTGCAGATATGATAAGGTTTGCACATTGGATTTTGTGTCTTCGGGTTGTCTGGAGCTTACCGGTTACACTGCCGACGAATTTATGGAGAATAGAGAGGGAGGTTTGGCTCGTATACTGGTCCCGGAATATTATGAATCTGCGCATAATAAAATTGAACAGGCTTATGAAAATAAATCCAGGTACAGTATGGAATATGAGATATATACAGCTTCAGGGCAGAAAAAATGGGTATTCAATCAGGGACAGGTTATATGCGATAAAAACGGAGAACCGTTGTATGTGGAAGGCCTTATTGTCGATATCGATGAAAGTAAGAAGCGGGAACTGGAGCTGAAATATATAAATGAACACCATCCGTTGACCGACTTATACAGCAGAAGTTATTTCAGCTTTTTAATTAATAAAGAAGTGGAAGAAGGTGTTGTGGATAAAAAGGCCGTAATATTCATAAATATCCGCAACTTCAGTCTTCTCAATGCTACATACGGTTATGCGGCTGCGGAAGAGATAATTAAAGAACTTGCTGATCAGTTAAAGCTGTTATGCATCAATAACTGCAGAATTTTCCATATATCTATAGACAGGTTTGTTTTGTATGTAAAAGGATATAAAGAAAGACATGATATAGTAAGAATGTGTAATAAAATTACCGCAATGTTGTACGGGTGCTTTGCGACCAGATTGGTCGGAGCCAGTATAGGAGTATATGAATTCGAATCACATATGGCGGACGGAGAGATTGTAATAAGGAATGCTTCCATTGCTGCGGAACATACCGACAGAACCAAAGTTTTTGCCTTTATGTTTTTCAATGCCGATATGGAAAAGAAAATAATGAGGAGTAATATCATTGAAGAGGAGCTGGCGGAAGTATCATTTGGGGCTGAAAGTGAAAAATTATATGCGGTATTTCAGCCTATAGTCAGATTGTCGGACGACAATATAGTCGGATTTGAAGCCCTTGCAAGATTCAATTCGGATATTTTAGGTAATGTGCCTCCCAATGAATTTATTCCGATAGCGGAAGAAAAACAGTATATTTTCGGTTTGAGCAGAAGTATTATCAGGCAGGCACTGGAATTTGTTCTTGAACTGAGTAAAAAAGGAGCGGATGATGTGTTTGTATCGGTAAATATTTCGGTCATACAACTGCTCCACGAGGATTTTGTAGCCGATATAGTTAATCTTGTCCGGGAATATTCGGTAAATCCCGATAAACTTGTACTGGAGATTACCGAAACAAAAGTTGCCAGGAATTATGCTAAAATAAATGAAAAACTTTCTTTGCTTCAGAATGAGGGCTTTAAAATTGCTATGGATGATTTCGGTACAGGTTACTCTTCTTTGGCAAGAGAAAGCGAAATGAATGTCAATTATGTGAAAATTGATAAATACTTTATGGATAAACTTCTTGTATATAACGAGGAGCAGGCGGTTGCTTCGGATATTATTTCCATGTCGCACAAGTTGGGATATTACATTGTAGCGGAAGGGGTGGAATACACCGAGCAGAAAGAATATCTTAAGAAATACTACTGCGACTATATGCAGGGATACCTGTTCTCCCGACCGATCTCCGCAAAAGATGCATTGTTATTGGTAAAAAAGCACCGTGCTCGGGCATAACACTTATTCCATGTTATTGCCGTATTTATTTCTTATACTTCAACCTGAAACCTAAAAGCGATTGCAAATCGTTATTTAATGCTTTTGAATGGTCGTGTTTATGCTTCAGCTTAATGACATTGCCGTTACTCAAAGATATATTCAGATCTCCTCCTGAAGAGGAACTGTCTTCATCACCTTCTTCGTAAGCCCTGAAAAGCAGTTGGCTTATCATGTTATAGGGAATCTCCATATTCATGGGGCATTCAGCCAAAATAGCGGGCGGGGACATGGTCTCGTATTTTTTGTGGTAATAAGACCAGAATCTCATCATTTCGGCGCTGCCCTTGAAGAAACCTGTTCCGCTTGCTCTTATCTCAGCGGATTTTCTGGCACTCTCGGCTTTTTGAAACTCAGGTGTGATATGCGCAAGAACCAGCCTGTCGTTAAACAGAACGACATAGCATGTAATCATATTGAACATGGACAGTTTTTTCTGAGCCGTCAGAACCCTTACGACGCCGTAAGAAGCCTGTGTCTGAGGGGTGCTGTAATTGACGGTATTCTGAACTTCTCCGGCCACTCTTGTGCCGCAACTCGTACAGAACAGTTGCCCCGGTTCAATCCTGTTGCCACAGTTAGTACAAAACATATTGATTACCTCCGAAATATATACTGATTATATACATAAGACGGAGGAATTTCAATAAATCAATGGATAACCAACTGCTTTAGTTATTTATGTTTCAGTAAATCGTAAATAACCGGTTGTTATTCATATATTTTTGCAAGGATGACAGATACAGATATTCTATTTCGCATATAGCATGTATATTATTGCACTTACTATTCTCTGAGGCAGTATTTTGGATAACAGGACAAACAGTTTATATACAAATCCGACCGTGTAAATCTGCTTGAATTTTCTTCTCTTTGCGAGTTTGACTATGAAATCGGCTACAACATCCGGCGGTAAACCGTTCATTTCATCCTTTTCCATTACCGCAACGGACTTTTTTATCCTGCCGCCGTATATTTCATTACCGGTCAGGTCGGTGTTTCTTGCGGATGTGAAACCCGTCTTTATATCGCCCGGCATTATTGAGCATACGGATATTCCGAAAGGCTTTATCTCATGAGCCAGAGCGGAGACAAATGCGTTTATTGCGGATTTTGATACCGAGTAATATGTCTGAAAGGGGATAGGGATGGCTGCCGCTACCGATGATATGCATATTATCTTTCCGGACCTGTAATTTCTCATGTACGGAATAACCGCTTTAACGGCATTTACTGTGCCGAAATAGTTTACATCCATCTGTTTTTTTGCATCTTCATCGGAAATAAATTCCACGGCTCCCGCAACACCGAAACCGGCACTTGTTACAAGAAGACTGATTTTACCGCATTGCTTTACCACCTGTGCCATTGCATTGTTTACCGATGAGGCCGAAGAGACATCACAGGTCACATGCCTTATCCGGTCATGTATAAAATTCCTTCTGCTGAGATTGTACACAGTGTACCCTTTATCAGACAGTTTCAAAGCTGTCGCAAGACCGATACCGCTGCTTGCACCGGTTATTACGGCTACTTTTGTTTCCATTACAGATTATACCTTCCCAGTACTTTTTTTATGCTCATAACCGCCTCGTCTATAAGTTCTTTTGTATGAGTAGCCATGAGACTGGTTCTCAACAGACACTCATTGGGAGCGGTTGCCGGCGGAAGCGAGCAGTTTACATATACACCTTCGTCATATAATTCTTTTGCAATCGTCAATGTGGTTATCATCTCATAAGTGTAGATGGGTATGATGGGTGTAAGCGAATCACGCGTCTTTATACCTTCTTCTTTCAACCGCTTTCTGAAATAGCTCGCTATATCGGTCAGTTGCTTCGGCAACTCGGGATGAGCTCTTAAATGTTTCAAGGCGGCCAGAGCGACCGCGCAAGCGGAAGGGGTCATGGATGCCGAGAAAATGAAAGGTCTGGAATTATGGCGCACATAGTCAATGATTTTCTCATCGGCTGCCATAAAACCGCCAAGGCTTGCCAAGGACTTGGAAAAAGTACCCATATAGATATCCACTTGCTTTTCCAGATTAAAATAGCTAGCCGTTCCTCTGCCGCCTTCTCCAATTACTCCTAAGGCATGTGAATCATCCACCATTACTCTTGCACCGTATTTTTTGGCAAGGGATACAATATTGGGAAGATCGGCTATATCGCCTCCCATGGAAAAAACTCCGTCTACTATTATAAGAATTCCTGCGGTTTCGGGTATTTTTTTAAGCTGCCTTTCCAGATCCGACATATCGTTATGTCTGTATCTTAATAATGTTCCCTGCGACAATCTGCAACCGTCATATATAGATGCATGGTTTTCCTTGTCGCATACAAGATAATCGTTATGACCCGCAATTGCCGAGATTATTCCCAGATTGGTCTGAAAACCCGTGGAGAAAACCAGTGCTGATTGCTGATGCAGGAAATCGGCAAGCTCTTTTTCCAGTTCCTGATGCAGTTGTAATGTGCCGTTTAAAAATCGCGAGCCGGAGCATCCAGTACCGTATCTTTCTACGGCTTCTATTCCGGCTCTCATAATGCCCGGATGGGTAGTCAGTCCCAGATAGTTGTTGGAACCCAGCATTATCCTTCGCTTTCCTTCCATAATGACTACTGTATCCTGTTTTGATTGTAAAGAATGAAAATACGGATATATGCCCAATTCACGCACTTCATCCGCTTTTGTGTAGTTATAGCACTTATTGAAAATATCCATATTACTACCTCCATAAAACCCGGTACCATTGCATATGGCAATAACTGATGATTGTTTACCGATCAATGTTTTCCCCCTTTTTTTGATATAACTCATCAGTATTTATTACCAAGTAATAATTTATCTGTAATTATATAGAATAACATGTCGGTTTGTCAATAATATGTATGTTAAAATACGGTTAAAGAACATACATCCGGAGAATATCCGGATGTATGTATATGAAAACTTTAATTTTTTCTTACTGTTGCCGGCATCAGTCGCTCTCCCGAACGGGTACAACCGTGCATATATCCACCCAGTCGGGTCCTGAACATCCCGGCTTATAGTTATTGTAATAATCATCTATTTCAAAACCGTGGGTGTATATTACTCCGCTGTAATATGTGGTTCTTTCATTTTTGGTACCTTCATTCTCGGTAACCATGACTTTATAGGCGGTAGGACCGTCACCGTCAAAATAGTGCAGACGTACCGTATATACCTGTCCCCAGGCAACACTGTCGGATGCGACTAAGGTGTAGTGCTCGGGACCGTAGCCGTAGGTCTGATCAATATCCAGAAACCCTCCGTCGGATGTGATTTTGGATTCCCAATAAGCAGTCTCTCCGTAAGGGGTTGATACATAAAGATCAATATCTGGTTGAGAGTCCCATGTGAGGGTTATATAAATGGCGTTTGCTGCGGCATTGCAGTTAATGACAAGCCAGCCGTAGAGATTGTGTGACAGGAAATTTTCATTTCCTTTTTCGTCCTTGTAGATGGCATTAATTAAGAATTTGTTTTCTCCGCTCTTTAAAGGTACTTCAATGGAGAAAGTAGAGGCATTGGAGCCGTCTTTACTCAAATTTTGGCGGAATATTTCTCCTTCATCCGATATAATCTCCACTGCATCTCCTATCTGCTCTCCCATCATTCCCAAAGTATCCAGATAACCGGTTATCACATATGTTCTCTCTTCCACCTCATCTCCGTTATACGGGTCTATAACCACAAGGTCCGCTATGGTACCTGCAAAGTTGCTTTTTGCATCTATAAGTATCTTTTCATATTCATTTACACTGGTAAATGTGCCGCTACCGGTTGTGGTAAGCCTTTTATCGAGGAAACCGTCGGCATAAGCAGGTGTGGATATTTTTTTGGTTGCTATGTCATAAACTATTTTTTGATTATTGTCTCCGGGAAAGTTTGGGTCATATATCTTAATGGTTATTTTGTCAGCGGTTTTAGTGTAGCCGTAAGCAAGCACCGAATGGCCGGCGGTTCCGTAGATACCCACTTCTACCGGTTCTTCCCAGAAATAGAGAGAATCCATGATACAACGTACAGCAACCGAGTTATCGGCTGTATATTTGATAATTTTGCCGTCTTCATCGGTTTCAACATAGCTTGAGAACTGTCTTTCGGTATCATACAGGACGGAAGATTGCTTGGTGGTATACTGGAATGCCTTTGTTGCGATAATATCCTGAGGAGTTATTGCGTCACCCTTGGGTGTAACACCCATCTGAGGTGTTTTGAAAAGATTATAAAGTGCATCCGATGCCGATGTTTTCTTATTCATATAATACCATTTGGCAAATGTACTCATGCCGTAACATTCACCGCCCGAAAACAGACTGGATCCGTGATTAACTATGGCAAAGCCGTCTTTGCTGGGCATAAAACCGGTAGTGGAGGAATCAGGATATACGTCCATATCTTCCAGAATATAATAGGTGAAAGTGCTTGCATGGAAAGTCATGACGGTGAACTGTCCGGCTTTCTTATCTATGCTGTGAGTCAGCATATGATGCAGTTTGCCTGCTTCATCTATATATAAGCCGACCGGTACCTTTTCCGCTTCCGCAGGAGTATCTGCATATTTGAATGTGATAAGTATCGGTTGATTAATATCCTTATAGCCTCCCAAATCCAAATGAAGGGCTGTAGAGGAAATGGACGCGGGAGCATTCTTATAAGTACCGGTTACCGTTCCCACCGAAACATTAATATGCTGATCAACGGCCGTTGCGGGAACCGTGACATAACAGCCTGCCAGGGCGCTGTCCGACGGTAATGATATTACACCTCCTCTGTTATCCACAATCTTTGCAGCTTCTACCGACACGTTCTGCTCGGTAAATCCGATGGATGCGAACTTGCCGGATGGCGGAGAAGACTTAAAATAATCTATTATTCTCGGTACAACAAAAATACCCGTAACAATCAAAGCGATTATCAGTACGGCAACCAAAGCAACAACACCGCCTTTACCTTTTTTAGGTTTTTGCGGATATTGATTGAAAGGTTGCTGATAAGGTTGTCGGAATTGCTGTTGATTTTGCATGGGCTGCGGAATATTTCCCGTTGAAGCACCGCAATAAGTGCAGAAATTTGAGTTTTCGGGTATCTGCTTACCGCAATTTGTACAAAACATCTTTTCACCTCCGTAAATTTATTTCGTAAGACAGAGCATTTATCTGAAATGCCCGGTACGGCACAACAAACAGACATTCATATATTATTATGTACAATATACTTACCATATTTTATTATTACCGTATTTGGCCGTCAATATCCCGTGATAAAATTTTAAAAAATATTTTTTAAATAAAAAGAGTACGAAAGGTTTTAGATGCAGTTTAAATTGAGTATATAAACGGCAACCGTTTTACAGTTCCGCCAGTTTCTTTCTGTCGGTTATGATAATACTGCCTCTTGCCATTTCTATTAATTCTTCCTGCTGGAAATATTTCAGCATCCTGGTCACAACTTCTCTGGCGGTACCTATATGGTTGGCAATTTTCTCATGCGTTATATTCAACTCGTCACTTTCCTCTATATTGCTTTCATACAGAAGAAAAGAGGCAAGACGTGTTGCCATGCTCTTGAAAAGAACCTGATCTATCAACCACATGACATCGGTGAATCTGGAAGCCATAAGATGATTGGTATAGTTTGCAACCGCATTATTTGTTTCCATGAGCTTCTGATATACCCGAACCGGTATTATCAATATGGAAGTATCTTTTTCCGCTTCCACTATAATTTCGAATTGTATGTTGGACAGTATACAGGATGCGGAAAACAGACATATATCCATTTCAAACAACCGATAAAGAGTAAGTTCCTTACCCTGGTCGGAAATGATATATGCTCTTAACTGACCGGTTCGTACTATGTATAATCCGTCACAGTCTTCATCGCCTCTATGAAGAACAGTGCCTTTTTTAACATCCTTTATATACACCTTATCGTTTAACAACTGCTTCTGCTCCTCGGTAAGATGGTACCAGACGGGGAACAGGTTACTTATTTCACTCATGATAACTCCCTGATGCATTCTTATACGTTCACATTCCGATTATACCATACACGCATGTAAAGTTTTATTTATAATTTTGTCCGGCTATATTATAAGAATTAACAAAACTATGTTATATATACAGGTTTTAATTGTGGTATTCTTCTGATATAATAACTGCATCGGTTGCCTGTGCACCGTTTATTATTACAAACTCATAAATCTTGTTTTGTATAAGGAGGAACAGATGGATTTCAAGAAAAGAGCTGCTGAACTTGTAAGCAAGATGACTTTGGCGGAAAAAATGTCACAGATGCAGTTTGAGTCACCTGCAATCGAAAGGTTGGGCATTCCCGAATACTGCTGGTGGAACGAAGCGTTACACGGAGTTGCCAGAAGCGGAACGGCAACGGTATTTCCTCAGTCCATAGCGATGGCCGCATCTTTTAACGATAGACTGATGTATAAAGTGGCAACGGCAATATCCGATGAAGTGCGCGCCAAATACAATCAATACAGAAAGTTGAACGGCACCAAGATATATGAAGGACTGACCTGCTGGTCGCCCAATATCAATATATTCCGTGATCCCAGGTGGGGAAGAGGGCATGAGACATACGGAGAAGACCCTCTGCTTACCGCTAAAATGGGTACCGCCTTTGTCAAAGGTCTGCAGGGCAACGATAAAGTATACAGAAAGACCGATGCCACGCTTAAACATTATGCGGTTCACAGCGGTCCCGAGTGGTTACGTCACAGTTTCGATGCACATGTATCGGAGACGGATTTTTACGAAACATATCTATATGCTTTTGAATACTGCATTAAACATGCCAAACCGGCTGCGGTTATGGGAGCATATAACAGGGTATACGGAGAGCCGTGTTGCGGCAGTCCGTTCCTTTTACAGAAGATTTTGCGTAAGAAGTTAGGCTTTAAAGGATATGTGGTATCCGACTGCGGAGCAATATGCGATTTCCATCTGCATCATAAGGTAACGGAAAATGAAGCGCAAAGTGCGGCATTGGCTGTAAAAAGCGGATGCGATTTAAACTGCGGTGATGCATATAAATGGCTTAAAGTGGCGGTAGCCGAAGGTCTTATTAAGGAAAAAGATATTACAAAATGTGTGGAGAGACTGATGTATACACGTCTCAAACTGGGTATGTTCGATAAAGAGTGTAAGTATAACGATATTCCTTATTCGGTTATATGCAGTAAAAAGCATAAGAAATTAAATCTTGAAATGGCGAGAGAAAGTATTGTACTGTTGAAGAATAACGGAATACTTCCTTTGAAAAAGAATACCAACGTTGCTGTAGTAGGGCCCAATGCCGACGACAAATCGGTGCTTTTAGCCAATTACAACGGTACGCCCGATGACTATTACACATTGCTGCGCGGAATACAATCGGTGTGCAAAGGCGATGTTCTTTATGCAAGGGGCTCGCATGTTTTCGAAGACGAATCCACATGGAGATATTCCGAACATCCGCTACGTGAGGCAATAATAACAGCCGGTTACAGCGATGTAATCATTATGTGCATGGGTATCAATCCCTCGATAGAAGGAGAAGAATCAACACACAGAGGATTCAAGGGAGACAGAGACGAAATAGAGTTACCGGCGGTACAGTATAAACTGTTTGACGAGCTGAAGAAACTTGGAAAACCTATAATTTTCGTAAATGTATCGGGCAGTTGCGTAGGATTGGCACATGCCGATAAAAATGCCGACGCCGTTATGCAGTGTTTCTATCCGGGAGCATTGGGAGGAATAGCTCTTGCCGATGTGATATTCGGAAATGTATCTCCCTGCGGAAGGTTGCCCGTTACTTTCTACGAAAAGACATCGGATCTTCCCGATTTTGAAGATTATTCCATGAAGGGAAGAACCTACAGATTCTTTGAAGGGCAGCCGGTATACCGGTTCGGACACGGTCTTACATATGCAAATATAAAAGAAGAGTGGACCGATGCATATACGGTAAAACTGACAAACCTGAGTGATGTTGATACCGGTTATTCGGTGTTGAGATATGAAGATAAGACAAAGAGGAAACTTTTAGACTTTAAAAAAGTCCAATTAAAGGGAAACAGCAGTATTACTGTGCAGTTTGCACCCGAAAAATAACAAAAAGACCGATACTTATTAAAGTATCGGACGAGGAGCGGTGTTATGAAGAAAATTTTTGAACTGATACTGAGTAATATTAAAGAAGCTATGTCGAAATTCGTGGTGTCTTTTTACGGAAGCGTTATCGCTTTTATACTTCTGACATTGCAGATTATATTCGACTTCACGGAAAATACCGTAGTGCTTATGGCTTTTTCGGTGGGTTTTGCCGTTATAGTGTCGGTAATGATGCAGATTATAAGCATAAAGTACAATTTTTCCAATAAAGCCGATATCATACAGCGCATTGTTTCTGCATTGACCGCTGTACCGTGCTATTTTCTTATCGGCAATATAATGGAGTCGGACAGGACTTTTATGGGGTTTTTCGGGCTGATAATAGCATTTCTTCTTATATCGTTATATGTGATGTATGATAACGAGAATAGTGATCTGGTATTTCCTCAGATTATAAAATCGGCATTCTTTGCCGTAACGGTGGCTTCACTGTTTTTCGGAGGCATAACGCTGTGCATACTGGCTCTGGATTTTCTGGTGGTGGAGTTGCAGCAGTTTGACAAATGGATTACCATTACCGCCCTTTTGTCATATATCATACTCTGCTATAACCTTTTCATTGCAATGCTACCGGAAAAAACCGATGAAATAGTACTTCCCAAGATATTTAAAGTTCTGGTGCTGTATGTCGGTCTTCCCGTATATACGCTGTTGCTCGGAGTGCTTTATGCATATCTTATTAAAATACTTGTAATAATGGAGATGCCGCAGGGTAAGATTAATCTTTTTGCTTCGCTGGCTTCTCTTTTCTTTATTTTCTTCTACCTTACCGTAGGAAGTTACGATAATGCTCCTGTGCGGTTTTTCAGAAAATACGGAGGATGGTTCCTGTTCCCGATAATTGCCTCACAGGCCATAGCGATATATATAAGGGTAAACGCATACGGACTGACCTCTGCCAGATGGGCATCAATACTGCTGAATGTAACTGCTCTGGTCTTTATAATCCTTACCCTTATCAAAGAGGGAAAATATACAAAGCATGTAATAACCGGTCTGGCCGTGATAGTGTTGATTTCGTCATTGACTCCGTTGAATATAATCGATGTGCCGGTGTATGAGCAGACATACAGACTGGAAAAGGTACTGAAAAGAAACAACATGCTTGCGGACGGTACGGTTAAGCCCTATAAGGATATATCAAAGACCGATAAGGAGATAATATCCAGCTGCTATGACTATCTCAACTATAAAGATAAGGCGCCCGAATATATAAAAGAGTCAAATTCTTTCTACGATATTTTCGGATTTGAAAAACTTAACGAGTACGGCAGTTTGGATGAATACAGCCTGATACATCTTAACAAGAGCAACAGTTATAACGCATTGGATATATCGGGATACAGTCGCTACTATATTGTCGATACGTCACGGGAAAGAGAGTTGAAGATAGTTATTGACAATACGGAATACAATGTTGCCGAACAGATTATGAAGATAAAAGAAGGTAATGACAGATCGGATATGATATTCGATGTTACAGAAGACATAAGGGTATATTTGACATATGTATACTATGAGATGAATAATGAAGGGGAAGTGCTGTACTTCAGTGCAACGGGCTTTGCTTTGGGTAAATAGTGGTATATTAAAACTTGACTTTTAGTTTTTTGTTATATAATAAACATGTAATTTGTGCTGTACGAATGATTGACAGGAGGTAGATGATGGGCAGATACAGGTTAATAACGAGATCGGACTTTGACGGATTGGTGTGTGCCATGATTTTAAAGGAACTGGATATGTTGGAAGACATAATGTTTGTGCATCCGAAGGATATGCAGGACGGTATGATTGATGTTAACGAAAGAGATATTTCCACCAATGTGCCGTATCTGCCGGGTGTTTATCTGGCATTTGATCATCATATATCCGAGAAGGGGACCAAAGCCGTTAATTACATAAATAAACCTGATGCTGCCTCAACGGCAAGAGTACTGTATGAGTATTTCGGAGGAGCAAGCCGACTTAAGATATCCGAAGAACTCATGGACGCCGTAGATAAATTCGATTCGGCACAATATACCATGGAAGATATAGTTAATCCTAAAGGTTGGGTAATGCTGTCTTATCTTCTGGATGCAAGGACGGGCTTGGGCAGATTCAGAAATTTCAGAGTAACCAACTACGATCTTATGATGATGCTTTTAAACTATTGTCCCGACCACACTATCGATGAAGTCATGCGCCTGCCCGACGTACAGGAAAGAGTAAAGATGTATTATGAACATGAAAAACTTTTCCGTGACCAGATAAAAGGTTGTGCGGAAGTGGTTAAGGATGTGGTAATACTTCACTTGAAGAACTGCGATCCCATATATGTAGGCAACAGATTTTATGTATATACTCTGTTTCCGCAAGCCACGGTATCCATTCATGAGATGTGGGGCCTGAAAAAGAGGAATACCGTATTCACACTGGGAAAATCCATTATAAACAGAGGTTCGGATAAGGATTTGGCTGCTATATGTAAGAAACATGGCGGGGGAGGACTTATGAATGCCGCAACCTGTCAGGTACCCAACGGTTTGGCGGACGGAATACTGGAAGACATACTGCAACAGTTGTTATAAAGCGGAGGACTTTATGGAAAGATACGCATGGAGAGCTAAAGTAAAAGAAGGAATGCTGGATGAATATATCAGAAGGCATGATGAGATTTGGCCGGAAATGGTAAAGTTGCTCAAGAAAGCGGGAATAAAGAATTATACCATCTGGTACAACAATAACGATTTATTCGGATACTATGAGTGTGAACACGGTGTGGAATATGCCGCAAAAGTTCAGGCGGAAAGTCCCATAGTGGATAAATGGAATGAGTACATGAAGGATGTCATGGTTATGGAGATGGACCCCGTTACCAAAGCTCAGCCGCTGATGAGAAAGGTGTTTTTCTTAGAGTAGTTCAATATATAAAACATTGATATATATAAATAAAAAAAGATAAGAAAAATAAAAGCTGTTCTACAGCTTTATATTTTCTTCCAATGTTCTGTTAAGCCAACCGCTTTTTACAAAAGGATCAAAGCATCGTGCAAGTTCCTTTTTTAACAGCTTTCTTAAATCGGAAATTATATCTGTATAACTGCTGCCATATATCAGGTTTTCCAGTTCGTAAGGATCGGTTTGAAGATTATAAAACTCATCAATATCGGTAAGATTCCAGATGTACTTATACTTATCGGTACGTATGCTTCTTTGAGTGAAACTGCCGAACTGCTGTCCGTTGGAGGCGGATACCGTGTAATCGGGAAATTGTTCTTTATTGGGTTTTTCTCCTTTAAGAATACTTAATAAGGATCTTCCGTGACAATCGGGATTCCGCTCTATTTTGCATATTTCGCATATAGTAGCCGGAATATCCAGTGCATTATATACAAAGGTGTCACATCTTCTATAATCAACTGAGTTATTCTTAAAAAGCTTAGGGTAACTCATTATCATAGGTATTCTCAGCACATCATCATACATGATATAGTGCTTGTCTATCATCCCGTGAGATCCGCACATATCGCCATGGTCGGATGTATATATCACCAAAGTGTCGTCATACATACCGCATTCTTTGAGTTTATCCAGTATTATTCCGAAGGAATGATCTATCTGGGTAATCATGGCATAATAGCATCTGACAGTTTCCGACCAGTCTTCCCATGACATGTTTTCCAGTCTCCAGTTGAGTATCTGCTGCTTTTGGATGTACGGTTTGTTTTGGAAAGTATCACCGAATCCTCCGAAGGGCGGTATGTCTTCCGGAGCATACATATCATAAAACTCTTTACAAGGTCTGCAGGGCAGGTGAGGGTCCACTCCGTCCACCCATATGAACCAGGGTTTATCGTCACTTTTTAACCTTTCCAGCTGCTCACATACCCTGTCGGCATAATACTTAGGTCTGCTGTCGGAATAAGGGACGGGATTTACCTCGCCGAACCAGCTGTTGGTGTATTGCACATTGGGATATTTTTCCGAAATATATTTATTGTATTGCTTTGACAGATGTGTCACGTTGAAACCGTATTGCTCGGGCGGTATTCTTGAAACATCCCATGCGCCTATGAAAATATTCTCATATCCCGCATCTTTAAGACTTTTGGGTATGTTCCAATCGGTCGGTTGTACGGTATTTGTGGTTACAAATCCGAAATTCCACAATGCTCCTATGGATTCGGCTCGCATTCCGTTCATGAACGACTGTCTGGCGGGAGCGCACACCGGTGTGGGACAATATGCATTGTCAAATACAATTCCTTCTTTTGCCAATCTGTCTATATTGGGAGTTCGGACTGCCCGGATATTCGAGCAGCCTACACAGTCATAACGATGCTGATCTGCCAAAAAAAGCAGAATATTGGGTTTTTTCATCAAACTACAAATCCCGGTGTTCCGTGTAAAGGAGGAAGCGCACGGGGACGCACAAGTGCTCCGCCTTCTTCAAAGGATTTTATTGCGGCAACGGTATATTCCAATGTCGCAAGAGCATCTCTTCCCGACCCCCTAATATGCTCCGGAGGAACTTTGTTGGTCATATCCTCTAAGAATGCATGCAGTCTGTTATTGAATGTTATACCGAAATCGGTGGTGCCGAAATCGAATACTTCGGCTTGCATTGTACCCATGGATGCGGGTTTGGAACCGTCCCAGTAATACAATTTCTCCACACAGTTTTCTATGCAGAAAGTTCCTTTTGTACCGGCCATTTCAAAACTCCACCATCCGCCTAAACCGAATATGGCGTCTCCTCTTTGCGATAATATATATCCTATCGAACCGTTCTGATATTTGACGTTTATTCCGTTTATCGACCACATAAGGTCGTTTGCACTCTTGCGTCCGCCCGGCTTATCGAAGAAAGCCTGAACGTGAGTTATATCTCCGCCGAAACTTCTCATCAAAGAGAAAGGATGAGAGAGAAATGCATATGCATGAGAATATGGGCCTGCGAATCTTCTCATGGGACCGTCCTTGGGAAGAGGCTTGTATGAGTACTCGCTTCCGTTAAATCCCACTTTGTGAAGTATGTATACCGGAGCACCTATTTTTCCCTGCGAGATAAGCTCTTTTGCCTTATCCGCGGGACCGGTAAACCCGTGATTTAAGTTGCAGCCTAAATAAAGGTTTTTCTTCTGTGCGGTAACTACCATTTCACGTGCTTCGTCATTGTCGTTGGATATGGGTTTTTCCACCATTACGTTGAAGCCCGCATCCAGAGCCTTCATAACCGGCTCATAGTGCCAGGAACCGTTGTCAAAGCCCGATGTGGTAACATCAATGAGATCCAGCTCGGGGTGAGCTTTCATCATGTCTTCAATGCAATAGAAAGCCTGCACATTATGCTCATTAGCCGCTTTATCGGCTTTTTCCTTAATTACATCGCACACAGCGACCAGTTGTGCCAGCGGGTCGGCTTTATAGCATCTTGCATGCGTATTTCCTATTCCGCCCATTCCTACTATCCCTATCTTAATTGCCATTTTTTCTCTCCTTATTCCTTAATATTTGCTACAATAACCGGTTTATTTGTTTTTAAAGACTGTATAGCCGCATGTATTATACGGCTGGCTTCCAGGCCGTCTTTGCCCGATCCGTCTATATCTTCAGGTTTGACACCTTCCGCAACTTCCCGGACGAATGTATGTATCCTGTCTTCAAATGTGTCGTAGAAGTCTCGGAATCCGCCGAATACGGGATTGGTATATACTCTTTTTTCATAATTTCCCGCAGGGTAGAGGGTGGCCTCTCTCCACATGTCTTCGAATATCAGTCTGCCTTTTGTTCCCGCGACCTCGCATCTTTCCATGGGATGACCTCTTTCTATGTCATAGGAACTGGTGAGGTGACCTACCGCACCGTTTACGAACTTCATATTTATAGATGCCGTAGACCATATTTCTCTTCCGGGGGCTTTCATGGCATAGCAGTGAACCTGTTCCACATCGCCTCCGAAATACCGCAATATATCGCAGGAATGCGGATTAAGAGCCTTAAGATGATAGTATTCCGTGTCAAAATGCGGTTGGAATCTGCCTATCCACAGTGCCATGTTCAAAAAGAGCAGGTTGCCTATTAAACCTTCATTCTGCCATTTCTTTGCGGTACGGGCAGCAGGTGTGAATCTGTGATTTAAGTCTATACCGAAGCATCTGTCTAATTTTTTAGCCAAATCCACCATTTCCTGACCGTGTTGCAAATTGTTGGATATGGGTTTTTCCGTCAGTACGTGACAGCCCGCGTTGAGTGCCTGCATGGTGGGGATATAGTGATCGGAACTGTATTCAAACCCTCCAGTAGCCACGCTTACAATGTCCGGTTTCTCCGCTTTGAGCATCTCTTTTGCATCATAATATGCCGGAACCACATATCTTTCCTTTGCCGCATCGGCTCTGTCTTTCCGAATATCGCATACCGCTACAAGTTCCGCCTGCTTGCAGCTTTTATAGGCTTTTGCATGATTGTTGCCGATAGGTCCCATGCCTATGACGGCTGTTCTTAACATGATATGCCTCCTTATTTCTGCTGCAATTTAGCTGCCGTTTTGGCTGAGCCTATGTGCATGGAGTTATAAGCTTCTTCCGAGGATATGAAGCCTCTGTTAAGATCCAGTCCGTGCCATGTAAGGTTGGTATATATGGGATTGGTTCTTCCGACTTCTTTTTCGCGCTTACTTATAAAGTCGCTCATTTTTTTATCCAGCATCATAACTATATCCGGCCGGTCCTTTGCAATATTCCACAGCTCCATGGGATCATTTTCCAAATCATACAGTTCCACTTCCGGTTTGAAATGGAAATCCGGCTCCAATGCCTGAATATATTTCCACTTGGGAGTTCTCCATCCGTGTTTTCTCATCCATGTACATTCGGTGATGTAAAACTCGTCAAGCTTCGGTATCGGTTGTCCGAATGCCGGAGGAAATACACTGCGTCCGTCAAAGTTTATACGTGTTTCTATTCCCAGAATATCCAGAACCGTAGGCGTAACATCATACAGTCTGCAGGTATCGTCCACTCTCACACCTTCTGGTACTCTGCCCGGGAAACGGAAAGCAAGAGGAACCACCAAAGTGGGATCATATAAACTGTGATGATCAAAATAGCAGTCGTGATCATAAAGTGTTTCTCCGTGGTCGGATGTGAATACTACAAGTGTTTCATTCTCCAGTCCCAGGTCGTAAAGTTTCTGCAGTATCGACTGAATGCAGGTATCCATGTATGCAATAGCCGCATCATACTGGGCAACAACATAATCTTTATCGGTACATCCTTCGGGAATCCATTCCGCGAAATAGTCACAAAACGGTTTGAATGCCATAACAGGTTCCATCGAGCGGTTGTTGGGGTCAAATTCATTACCCTGATAAAACATTCTTTCCCAGGGTCTGGGGGGAAGATAAGGTGAATGAGGATCCATGTGCCGTAAGAACAGGAAGAAAGGCTTATCCTGTGCAGCCAGTCTTTCCAGTTCCGGTATAGCCACTGCGTTCATACTCTCGGCTTTATGGGACCTTTTGTCATGTTCCTCAATACTCCAGCCGCTGTATTGTATGTAATTGTCAAATCCTCTTCCGGAAACATTTTTAAATCCTATGTTTGTGGTGGTATATCCGTGTGACGAAAGAATCTCTGCCAGTGTTTTAACACCGGGAGCGATATCTCCTTTATGTCTCAAAGCTACTATGTCGGTACCGAAACAGTCGAAACCGGTAAGCATATTGGCATATCCCGGAGTTGTCGGGATATGAGGTGAGAAACAGTTATTATACACCGTTCCTTTTTTCAGGTACTTGTCGATATTGGGAGTTGTCAGCCTGTTGTAGCCGTAGAGGCTCATATGATCTCTTCTTAAGCTGTCAATTCCGAAGAATAATAGATTGGGTTTCTTTGCCATGTTATCTCTCTCCTTATATATATTACTTATTAAATCACTCACAGTGAATAATGTTTTAATTTCATCAGCTTACCTTGCATTAAGTATCTTAAGGCAGGCATTTATGTATCCGTAACTTTCCGCCGCTATACGCGTGGCTTCCACCATATCCTGTTCCGGCCCTATAACTTCCAAATTGACCGGTCCGCTGTAACCGGCTTCCACCATCTTGGATATGTAACCGAACAGATTGATATCGCCTTTACCGCAAGCCTGCAACGACGGGTGTCCCGGGCCCGGTCCTCTTCCTTTGCAGTCACGTATATGTATATGTTTCATCCGGGGTAATACCGCCGCTATTGCTTCTTCCGGCAACTCCGAAGCTCTGTATATATGGGAAGGGTCCATATCCACTCCGAAATTGGGACTGTCCACCATTTGCATAACCCTTAATGTGGTTTCGGTGTTGTGCATAGATGCTCCCACATGAGCTTTACAGCATATTGTCACCCCGTATTTCTCCGCCATTTTTGCAAGTTCCGAAAGACTTCTTGCGGTCTCGATAAGATCTTCTTCATTGCCGGCTTTTCCTCCCGGACCGACATTTAGTACGGGGATGCCGAAGTATTCCGCAGCTGCAAGCGCTTTTTTCATTCTCTTTTTATCTCTGGATGCTACTTCAGAGGCTAAAATTGTAAGGCCGGTGGCTTCCAGTACCGCCTTGATTTCTCTTTTCTGTGCTCTCCAGTTTTCCACCTGAAGATGCTCGCACATTCCCGGTATGGCGGAAATTTCCACGCCGTCATAACCGCATTTTGCTATGGCTTCGGCAGCCTGACCGAATGTGTAATGCTTGAAAAGTACTGAGTTTACTCCTAATTTGATCATACGGTTTTTCCTTTCGATTAATAAATACTCACACTTATGAATTATATATCAGCAAAGGGGAAAATCAACATCAAAAACCCTTATTTAACCCTTATTATACATTTTACACTAAGAATTTAATGATTACTATTAAGTGTTTAAAAATATATTACGAATATCGGTTAACTTTATTGAGTGTAAATAAGGTATAATGGAGTGCGTGCTGATAGGAGGCGGGATATCATGAAAAAACCTGAATTGTTTTTACTGGGAGTGGACGGAGGAATGACTTCGTATATAACGGAACAGATAGAGAAAGGTAAACTGCCCAATCTTAAAAAAGCGTTTTCCGAAAGCTGCGTTCTGACCGACTGCAGACCGGCGTATCCTTCTATATCCGCTACCTGCTGGGCTACCATACAGACCGGAGCCAGTCCTCATATGCACGGTATAACCGATGAAAATATCGTACCCGAAGGGGCATATCTCAATGAATTTGTTTCCGCTTATCACGGTGATTACCTTATGGCAGAGCGATTCTGGGAAGCCGCCGCAAGGATAGGCAAAAAATCCCTGATAGCGGATTTCTGCGTATCGGGACCGGCAAGAACCGATCTTGCCCGCACCGTCGGTGGCATAGGCAGTGTAGCCGATTCCAGAGTGCTTGCAACGGAACAGACATTGCGTACGGTAAAGGAGATATCCGAACAGCTGTATGTATTCGATGCCGATGTCTCATCAATATTTCCCTCTTTGCCCGCCTTTGCAATGACCGCTTCGGGAAAATGGCAGCCGCAGATAAAACTTCAACAGAGTAAGTATGATAAAACCGATAAAGGATACTTCAGACTGCATGTGGAAAAGAAGAATGATTTGGAGAATCCGTTTAATATAGAGGAGTTTTACTGGTACATGGATGTAACGAAAAAAGGAATCAATATTGCCGTCAGTGAAAAAGATATGCAGGCAGGTAAATATTATGAAGTACCGATGAACGGCTGGTCGGAAGTTATAAAAAGGACATTGAAAGACGATAACGGACCGGGCAATTACCGATTCAGGATAAAACTGCTGCCGGCAGGCAAGAACGGCGGTTTTATGGTATTTATCACTTCCGCAGTTAATATGTATAACGCATTATCTCCTGAAAGCTTTGCAAAAAGAGCGGACAATATTGATGAGATATGCTCTTCCAACAGTTATGCCCATTTTCTTACCAGGGAGGGGAATATAGATACGGCGTTTGAACTTATCGAGTTCAAGAACGAGTGGTGGAAGAAAATAATTTTGGATGCTATGGAGAATGATCCTGCGGATATAATGGCGTTTGTAATGGGACATCCCGACAGCATAAACCATATGTACAGAAGTATCTTTGAAGGATTACAGAATCCCACCGAAGAGCAATCGGCCGTTGCAAAGTATGCATACAAAAGAGCATACGAAATTTTAGACGATTTTATAGGATGGCTGTATGAGCATGTTTTAGGTGAAGATACCGTATTTATGATAATAGGCGATCACGGCTCCATAGGATTTAACAGAACCGTACTTGTACATGACTATCTGGAAAAAGAAGGTCTTTTGAATTATCTGCCCGAACCGGACGGAAAGCGTCTTTACTGGCGCAACAGGCGTATAGACTGGAAGAATACGAAAGCTTTTCCCGTGGGTTGTGCCAATGTGTATGTTAATTTAAAAGGTCGCCAGCCGGAAGGTATAGTGGAGCCGGAAGATTATGATAAGACGGTAAATGAGATTATTAAAGCGCTGTATAAGCATCACTGGAATGAAAAAGGCCAATGCTATATTGCTTTTGCTGTAGAAAAACAGCAGGCGGGATTTGTAGGATTGGGAACCGAAAGAGTGGGAGATGTGTTATACGGTCTTTCGGGAAACACTACCGGCGGATATATAGGGGGAGTGCATGCCTGTCAGATACCCTCGGCAAAAACCGCTACGGGAGATATCCGTTGCTTATTCGCACTATCAGGAAAGAATGTGAAAAAAGGGCAGATTATAGACAGACCTGCCAACATTGAGGACGTTGCGCCCACTTTATGCTATTTACTGAAATACCCTCAGCCCGCCGACGCTACGGGCGGTGTGTTATTCCACCTTTTTGAAGACGACATGTATCAGAAGTCGTAACCGCATTCTTCCATGTCTTTTTTAAAAAAGTCAAACATATGAACTTCCTCATCGGTCTTGTATCGCCCTACGGAATCGGTCCGCATGGGGATTTTTGCCATGGGAATATGCAAAAACTGCTCCAGTCTTTTCAGAGTTTCATCCTGCTTAAAAATCATATCTTCAAATCGGATATGTATCTCTCTTTGTGCAACGGGGGTGCTCCTTACCAGTTCTCTTTGATAATACCAGCTTATTGCACGGTTTCTTCTTACATCCTCTGTTTTATCATACTCTATTCCGAAATCGTTAAGGTCATCGGTCATGTGTTTTTTCAATATGCAGTCTCTGGGATCGCGTACCCAGTGTATGTAATAAGCTTTTGGAAACATCTTCCGTATCCAGGGATAAACCAATGTTGTTTCAGGTATTTTCCAGCCTTTTTTATCGCGGTCCGATGTAAGAACCGACTTAAGATAACTTTCTATAAGCTTTACGAAAACCGGGTCGGGGTCCATTGCCATAACGCGTGAAAAGTCCCATTTCATGTTACCTGTGTATCTGACATATTTGCCGAAAACCCTGCATGCTTCATACATATCCTGCGGGGGAAGAAGATCCCATGAAGTGTTTAGCGGTTCTCCCATATATACACCGCTTTCGCTTAAAGTCTGCGACATTGCTCTTGTGCCCGAATGCCCTCTTCCGATAACTGTTACTAACATAAAAAATACCTCGCCTTAAAGTGTACTTTACAACAAAGATAAGTTATATGCAACATTAAGAGAGCATGTTTAAGTTAAATAGTCAATATTGCATATTTACCGGGCTAACAGGAAGTCAATAATATTGATTAGTTTAATGCCGTCAATGTGGCGGGGCATAAGCCGGTCTGCAGATAGGACAATTCTTTGATTGTAATCAGGTATAAGGCGCAAAGGTCTCAGCTCACGTTCCTTTGTTTTTTCGTTTAAAAGAGAAGCGGTAACCTGAATATATAGTCTTTCACCGTTTTTGGTTGCCACAAAATCCACTTCAAGATCATCGTATTTTCCAACTTCAACATAATATCCTCTTCTCAGCAATTCAAAGAATACAATATTCTCAAGAAGTGCACCGTAATCTTCAGTTTGTCTCCTAAGAAGTATTCTTCTTAGTCCAAGATCAGTGAGATAAAGCTTATCGTTTGTCTTCAGTAATGCAAGTCCCTTAATATCATAACGTTTTACACGGTATAAGAGGTAGGATTTCTCCAGCATGGTAACATAACTGTCCACGGTGTCAAATGTTGTTTTTCTGCCGGAGGAGATTATGTAATCGGTTATTCTCTTAACGGAAACAGGGGATCCGATTGATTTAGCTAAAAAGCGTAAGATATTTTCCAAAAGTGAAGGATCACGCACGTCATTTCTCTGAATAACATCTTTCATAAGAATGGTATTCAATATGCCGTTTATGAACGGATCGATTGTATTCGGATTGTCCATCAAATCTGTAAGCCCGGGGAACCCTCCTACTTCAATATATTTCTGAAGCCAGATGTCGAGGTTTTCTTTGGAAGATACCTTATTGAAGTCAAGAAACTCACGAAAGGAGAGAGGGTAAATCATTATTTCAACATAGCGCCCGCTTATTAATGTCGACAAATCCGATGAAAGCATATATGCATTGGAACCGGTAATAATTATGTCCGTGTTTTTTAAAAGTCGGAGTGAGTTTACTGCACGTTCCCATTTTTCAACAAATTGCACTTCATCAAGCAGAATATAGTACATTTCATCCGTATGAATTCTGTCAAGTACAAACTGATTAAGCTCCTTATATGTCCTGATATTCTCAAACTCCAGTGATTCAAACCGAATATGTATAATCTGTTCATCTTTTACTCCGTTATCAAGCAGATGCTTTTTGTACAGTTCCAACAGTGTGGATTTGCCGCAACGCCTGATACCGGTCAAAATCTTTATAATCTCCGTTTTGTCTTTGTAACTCAACAATGTTTGCATATAGGTGTCACGATTGTGCATATTATCACTCTCCCTGTATTTAGAGTATAGTCGAATAAATTCACGAAGTCAAGACATATTTCGAACATAATCGAATAAATGTACTATTTCTCTAATAAATCCGACTATAATCGAATATTGTGCAAAATCGATTATTACGATTAGAAATGTTATAGATACTATAGATGTGTTTTTATAGGTTTCTTTTGTTTGACAAACATAATAGGTGCATATACAATCACAATTGGCAAATGTGGAGGACGCATTGATGACTAATGTCGTATGGCATCGCAACTTAGACAGCAAATACAGACAGGAAAAGACAGGCAACAAAGGGATGGTTATCTGGTTTACCGGTCTTTCGGCAAGCGGAAAATCCACAATTGCTTCGTTGGTGGAAAAGAACCTTATAGATTCGGGTAAAACGGCATATTTGCTTGACGGAGATAATGTCCGTCACGGTTTGTGTTCCGATTTGGCTTTTTCCGAGCGTGACAGGGTGGAAAATATCCGAAGATTGGCAGAGGTGGCTGCTTTGTTTGAAGACAGCGGAGTTATAGCCATAGTCAGCGCCATTACTCCCATGGAAAAGATGAGAAAGCTTGCAAGAAGCAAGGCAAAACACTTTGTTTTGGTATATGTCAAAGCCGATCTGGATACCTGTATCGAACGCGATCCCAAAGGACTGTACGAAAAAGCTTTGAAAGGCGAGATAAAAGGATATACCGGCATCGATTCACCGTTTGAGCAGCCGGAGCAATATGAGATTTTATTGGATACAGATAAATATGATGTTTTGACATGTGCAAATAAAGTAACGGAATATATACAAGGAGTACTGTAATGGATCATCTGGACAGGCTGGAAGCGAAGAGTATACATATAATGCGGGAGGCATACAGTTGCTTTAAAAACTTATGTATGCTGTGGTCGATAGGTAAAGACAGCACCGTGCTTTTATGCCTTGCAAGAAAGGCTTTTTACGGCCATGTGCCCTTTCCGCTGGTTCATATAGATACCCGTTATAAAATACCGTCCATGGTGGAATACCGGGATAAATTGGCGCTGGAATGGAACTTAGACATGATATACGGTGAGAATACGTTAGCTTTGCAGGAAAAAAGAACTTTTCCCGACGGAAACTGCACCAGACTGGAATGTTGTAAAAACTTAAAGACCGAAGCGTTGATAAATACTTTATCCGGAGAGTGGACACGTTACAGATTAGATCATAAACTGAAAAAATATGTACCCGACCCCAATACCGAACCGTTTACGGGGGTAATAGTGGGAGTGCGGGCGGACGAAGAGGGCAGCCGTTCCAAAGAACGATATTTTTCTCCCAGAGATACTCACAGTGACTGGGATATATCCGATCAGCCTCCGGAGTTCTGGGGGCAGTTCAAGACGGATTTCGCTCCCGGTACCCATTTGAGAATACATCCTTTGCTGGACTGGACGGAACTGGATATATGGGAGTATATAAAGAGGGAGAGGGTGCCTATTGTGCCTTTGTACTTTGATCAGGGAAATAATACCAGATACCGTTCTTTGGGCTGTTATCCCTGTACAAAACCGGTAGCATCATCGGCTAAAAACATCGATGATATCATTGAGGAGCTTAAAACCGGTAAGTTTGCCAATATAGCCGAACGTTCGGGAAGAGACCAGGATAAAGAAGACGGCGGCGGTCTGGAAGAGCTGAGAAAAGGCGGGTACATGTAAATGACTGAAAACAGCAATGAACATATGAATATAGTCATTGTAGGGCATGTAGACCACGGCAAAAGCACCGTTATAGGGCGATTATTGGCCGATACAGGCTCTCTGCCCGAAGGAAAACTGGAGCAGATTAAAGAACTGTGCAGAAGAACAAGCAAACCTTTTGAATATGCATTTTTACTGGACGCATTAAAAGATGAGCGGTCACAGGGAATTACCATAGATACCGCAAGAAGTTTTTTTAAAACGGATAAGAGAAAATACATAATTATTGATGCACCCGGACATATAGAGTTTCTTAAAAACATGATTACCGGAGCTTCCAGAGCCGATGCCGCACTTTTAGTTATAGATGCTGCCGAGGGTGTCAAGGAAAACTCCAGAAGACACGGATATATGCTTTCCATGTTGGGTATAAAGCAGGTGTGCGTACTGGTTAATAAGATGGATAATGTGTCATACAGCGAGAAAGCATACTCGAAGATTGTTTCGGAATATGATGATTTTCTTAAACAGATAGGCATTGCAGCGGAAGGATTTATCCCGGTAAGTGCAATGCAGGGCGATAATATTGCGAAGATAAGTATCAATATGCCATGGTATAAAGGCGATACGGTACTTACCATGCTGGACAAATTCCGAGCTACGAAACCTTTGGATTCGTTACCTTTTCGAATGCCTGTACAGGATGTATACAAGTTTACCGCCGATAACGATGACAGAAGAATTATTGCGGGAACGGTGGAAAGCGGGATATTCAAACAGGGAGATGAGGTGGTATTCTATCCGTCGGGAAAGAAAACACATGTTAAAAAGATTGAGCCTATGAGCGAGCAGGAAGAAGTCGGAAAGGCAAGTGCCGGATATGCCACAGGTTTTACCATGACCGAACAGATATATGTAAGAAGAGGGGAGTTGTGCGTAAAAGCGGATGAACTGCCGCCGCTGATGGGAAAGCACATGAAAGTCAGCCTGTTCTGGCTGGGTAAAAATCCCATGGTAAAAGATAAAAAATACTACCTCAAGACCGGTACCATGAAAGCGGAATGCTATCTGGAAGAGATATTGAGCGTTATGGACGCATCCACTCTTGTGAAAACGGAAAAACAATATATTGACAGACATGATGTGGCCGACTGCATTATCTCTACCTCCAGACTGTGTGCATTTGACAATGTTGCGGCTTTGGCATCGACCGGACGGTTTGTCATAGTGGATGATTATGAGATTTCCGGCGGCGGTATATTTACCGATACGGTGGAGAACCTTCACAGGTATGAAAGAGCCAAAGTCATGTTGAGAGAAGGCAAATGGGAGCACGGTTATGTGACCGTTGAGGAAAGAAGCGACAAACATGATCAGAATCCCGCCCTCATAATACTTACCGGAGCACAAGACACAAACAAAAAGCTGTTTGCCAAAGCACTGGAAAGAACGCTTTTCGATGAAGGCAGGAATGTATATTATTTAGGTATCGGAAGTGTGATATACGGGCTCAGTGCGGATATAAATCCTCCGGGAGAAAAGGAAAGCAGATCGGGCGAAAATATCCGAAGACTGGCCGAGGTTGCCAATATACTTACCGATACCGGACTTATTCTCATAGTAACCGCTTCCGATCTGACCAAATATGACATAGAAACGATAAATCTTGTAACAAAGAATGATAATATGCTGGTAATCTGGCTGGGCGAGGAATGTACTACCGATATAGAGTGTGATATGGTTTTACGGGCTGATGAAGATGCGTTGGAGATTATAAGGAAGAGGGTTGAGCAGATAACTGCACGTTGATTTTATGGGGATAATAGAAAACATTAGGCAATTCTTTTTACAGACACCCTCAAATTTCTGGGTATTCATACTGGTAGGTTTTATCGCTCAGGTTATTGACGGAACATTGGGAATGGCATACGGAGTATCGTGTAATTCATTCTTACTCACTTTCGGGGTGTCTCCTGCAATAGCTTCGGCAAGCGTGCATATTGCCGAAGTGTTTACCACATCGGTTTCGGGATTTTCTCATTGGAGACTCAAGAATGTGGATAAAAGCATGTTTTTTAAGCTTCTCATTCCCGGTGTGATAGGAGGAGCCGTCGGTGCATATGTGTTATCCAATTTTGAAGGCGGAACAATAAAACCCTTCATCAATGCCTATTTAATAGTAATGGGTGTTGTAATAATAGTTAAGATATTCAAAAAACAGAAAGAAAAGCATTTAGGAGGATGGATATATCCTCTTGGTCTTGCAGGAGGAGTACTGGATGCCATAGGCGGAGGCGGATGGGGGCCGGTAGTAACTTCCACCCTCATAGCGACAGGTGTGGAACCGCGCTATACCATCGGAACGGTTAATGCCGCGGAGTTTTTCGTGACATTGGCCGAATCAATCATGTTTATTTCTTTTTTGGGCTTGCAAGACAGCGTATATGCTATCTTGGGATTGGTCATAGGAGGAATCATAGCGGCACCGTTCGGAGCATTTCTATGTAAAAGAGTGCCTATGAAGCCTTTGATGGCGCTTGTAGGTGCCCTGGTTATATTCCTCAATGTCAAGTCGCTGATTAAGTTTATTGCGGGGTTGCTGTAATATGTTTAAGAACTGGAGTAAAGGTGATTTCATATTCTATTTTGCTTCGATAATACTGATTGCGGTAACGGGTATTATCTTTAAAGCATACTGGGTGTCTTTTCTGGTATCCGCCGTGGGAATAACCGCAGGCGTCATACATATGAAAGCCAACAAATACAGTTATATACTGTATATCATCCAGATCAGTCTGTATGCATATGTTTCCTGGCGCAACAGATTTATAGGTGAAGCGGTTCTGGCGGCATTCTATCTGTTGCCTTTGTATATATATTCCGCAATCAGATGGATAAGGTTGGGTAATAAGGAAAAAGGCGATGCCCAGATATTTAAGATAACCAAGAAACAGATTATTATACTTGCCGTTGCATGTGTCGCGGTGACAGGAGGTTACGGCTATGTATTGAGTCTTCTGAAATCCAATCTTCCGTATGCAAACGCATTGGGTACTTTTTTATCGGTGGCAGCGGGGTATCTTTCCGCAAAGAGAGTAAAAGAACAATGGCTTTTCTGGATATCGTACAGCTTAATCTTTTCCGGAATATGGATAAGTACATTGGGCTCCGATACATCCAATGTTACATTGATACTGCAGAATATACCCTACCTTTATATTAATATCTCCGGTCTTATAAAATGGAACAAACTGTACAAAGAAGCACATGCGGAAGTTTAACATAGTGCAGATTGTTTTTCATAATTCTATAACATTTCATCTTCTGTACAAATGCGATTTTTACCTTCAATATTATCGGCTATCTTTTTGGATTCAAGCATTCTCAAAATACTGTCAACATTTGATTCCGTTACAGTATGCGGATGCTCTTTTTGAAATTGAATAAGTATGTTTTTGGTGAGCTGTTCCTGCTCTTTTATCTGCTTTAGTACTTCTTCATAGTTATCAGTCATAACGGCATTCCGAATAAAGTCTTTTATTTCCTTTGCAATACCGTTCCAGTCTTGATATAGGTTAATTACTGCCTGATTAACTTTTTCCCAAGTTAAAGGTTCTTCTCGCTTTTTATGTTCTGCCAAGATACCTATGATGTCGGACATATCATTCTTATACTTTCGTCCGGACTTACATTTCATTGCAATCAGATATTCTGCGGATATGCTACGCACTTGAAGAATGCCGTAGAAGGTTTTGTAATACACGGAAAATTCATTGAGTTTCTCGGAATAGGAAGCGGTATGCATAAAGTCGGTATTCAACCAGCCATTGGGCAAATTATACTCATCACCGATTTGGTTGATTGCATCTTTTATGGAAGCTGAAGCGTGAATGATGGCATCTATATCTGCAGTCATGTCCCGAAAGCCATAGTTAACCAAAACAGCTGCTCCGCCCACAAGAATAATCTCTGCAGTAGCTCTTTTACCGTTTTGCTTCCGGAAGAGTTTAGCTAACGCTTTTAAGTAAGTATCCAAATTATCTTTATTGAATGCATGAACTGTATCAGATGACATTGCGTACCTCACTTTCTATAATGTTATGACGCAAGAATTCCGGAATGGATTGAGATAATGCATCTTCCTTAATCTTAGACTGTCCGCTTATAACAGCCATGGCCAGTATGCCGGCGGGATAAAGTGTTTCCTCCAGTTTTACTTTGCGTAATGCCTTGTATTTTGTGCACAGAGGTATATTGTTTACTCGGCTTACATAATCAAGCATAGCAAGCAGGTAGAGACTCTCGGGATACTTTTTACGATGATATAGTTTGCTGATATTGTCATGCTGAAGGGTTTCCGCAATGAAATCTATATCGCCCAATTCTTTTAATCTGTGACAAACACTGCTTTTGTATAGTTCAAAGTCGGTTGGTTCGCTTAAGCAGGGTATTAGAAGTTCCTCCATACTCACACCAAGCTCTTTAGACAGTTTATACACCGTTTCCGCCGTACACTTGTCCAGGCCGGTTCTTCCATGATAAATGTCGTTAACGGTGGTATAAGGAATACCGCTGTTTTTTGACAACCTGTACAATGTTATATTCTTGTTTTCAATCAGTTCCCTAACAGTCATATCAGATGTCTCCTGCTATGCATTATAACGGTACACCGATATAATGTCAATATACTCGGAGTAATTGCTTTTATGCAAGTATGATTTATAAAAAATAATATTTTGAATTAAAGTTAGTCAGAAAGTTAATCAAAAGGTTAGGTTAAATATTGACAATAAAACATAAAAAGATAAAATTCCCTTTAAGCAGGTATAGCTCAATGGCAGAGTCCCGGCTTCCCAAGCCGGTTATGCGGGTTCGATCCCCGTTACCTGCTCCATTTAACTTCTATTTAATGTTTATCAGGACAAATGTCCAAATAAATATGTAATTAAGCGATAAGAAACAGGTTGTCCGATACTAAGAGCGATCAGGAAGTATCTGTACGGTGTTCTTATGACTTCTTTACCAAAAACAGATATTCATGCACATAGGTGTTGCGGTTATTCAAATTTCTGGAAGCTCTGTAAGTGTTGTACTTTTTTCCCAGTGTTCGGACGGTTCCTGTTTTTTTCAACATTTTTTCCATTTGTTCTTTGGTTATAAAGCCTTCGGAGTTAAAGGAAATGAGTATGTATTTTGCTTTTGCTTTTTTGCAAAGGTCATACAGTATATTTAAAGATTTATTCTTTTTGTTATATCCCGACCTGTTCCAGTCTTCGGGAATACCGGAAACCTCACTGATATTCTCAGGCTCTATATAGTCATTAATCAAGTTAAGCATGAAGTAATTGGAACCGTAAGGATGCTGATTATACGGCGGGTCCAGATACAATAAGTCCACCTCTTCCAATGTATCAATCAGAGCATTGGCATCACACTGGTAGTTTATAACTTCCGCATTAAAATTGCTGAAAACCGGGAAGGGAATATCTATATCCGCTTTTATTCTGGATAATGCATTCTTTCCGGTACCTCCGAACTGTCCGATGCCTGTTTCCCTGTTTTTGTAAAACCCTTTAAAAACTCCTCCGGTATTGTTTTTTATTGAAGCTTCGGTCAATAAAGGCGCTATGAAAAAGTGTTGAATATCGACGGGAAAGGTTGCTATTGTCTGTCTGCAGGTATCGATATATCTTGCGTTTTTATTGGTATAGAAAACTCTTTCTCCCTTTTTTATATCACCGTCATCTTCGGGAGCATACAGTTTTGTAATAAACCCGCTTATATGCTTTTCTTCAAGTCTATCTTTCAGCCTGTTGTAATAACTTACTATTTCATCTGTATTAATTTCGTTTTCATTGCTTAAATAACACTTATTCAACGTATATGAATAATTCTCCAAATCATTGGTAATAATTTTATTAGAATATTTTTTTAAGTATCGCGCAACAATTCCCGAACCGGAGAACAGGTCCGCTATATCCAACTTGTTTTTATTCAATTCTTTTCTTACTATTTCAACCGCTTCTTCGATGAAATCCAGCAGGGAACGTTTGTTACCTATATAAGTAATTATCTGTTCGGTTAAATATTTTTCGTTTTCCATCAGTTTTGTCATATATTTTTTCTTTGTCACCATATCGGAAGAATTGTCGCTTTGTTATTTAACACTATTAAATCATATCATTTTTTTACACAATATTCCGTTAATTTTACAAACAGAAAACATCAGAGTACAAAGTTTGGTTTCGTGATAAAAAAGAAAAAGAGAAAAGATAAGATATTTACACATATAGTGCGGCACTTATCTTTTTTTGTGGTAGAATAAGAAACGGTGCAAAATACAATTTATCATATGTCATGTGGAGGTGTTTTGATGAATATGAAGAAATGGCTGGAAGATATTAAGAAAAGTCAGGTGAAAAAGGCTTTGCCGGTATTATCTTTCCCCTCAATCCAGTTGTTGAACATAAGTGTAAGGGAGCTCATATCCAGTTCCGATTATCAGGCAAAAGGCATGAAGGCCGTTGCGGATGCGACCGATGCGCTTGCGGCTGTAAGCCTTATGGACCTTTCGGTGGAAGCAGAATGTTTCGGCTCACATGTGGTTGCATCGGATGACGAAGTGCCTACCGTAACCGGTCATGTAGTGGAAACCATGCAGCAGGCGGAAGATTTACCGGTACCCGAAGTCGGAAGTAAAAGGACCGGTTTATACATAGAAGCAATTAAAAAAGCAAAACAGTTGATAACCGACAGACCGGTACTTGCCGGTGTAATAGGACCTTTCTCCTTGGCGGGAAGGCTTTTAGATGTCACCGAAGCGATGGTACTTTGTTATGAGGATCCGGACCTGGTTCATGTTGTGCTGGAAAAATGTACCGAGTTCATTATCAACTACATTGAAGCATACAAAAAAGCGGGGGCGGACGGTATAGTGCTTGCGGAGCCTTTAGGAGGTCTTTTGTCGCCGTCATTGGCGGATGAGTTCTCATCGGCTTATGTCAAGAAGATAGTGGAAAGTACACAGACCGATGATTTTGCAATCATCTACCACAATTGCGGAGATAATGTAATTCAGATGATAGAAGGTATACTGGATACCGGTTCGGCGGCATTCCATTTCGGAAACTCCATCGATATGTCGGTTATGATGACCAAAATACCTAAAGATATAATTGCAATGGGTAATGTCGACCCGGCAGCTCAGATAAGAAACGGCACACCCCGATCGGTCAGAGAGGCGACACTCGCTATCATGGATAAATGTTCATCATATGACAACTTCATAATATCCAGCGGATGTGATATACCTCCGATGGCTCCGTGGGAGAATATTAATGCGTTCTTTGATGCGGTAGAGGAATACAATAAAATACACGGAAGAATTTAAAGAAGAAAAGGTAAAGCAGTTAAGGAAAAAGGTATGGATATAAAAGGTAAAAGAATATATGACACGATGAAGAAAATGAACTTTATCCGGCTTTCCACCACCGAGGGTGAGAAAAGCGGAGCAAAGGTCATAACCGATGAGATAAAGGCAATGGGTTTGGAGCCGGTTTTTGAGGATTTTAAAGTTCCTTGCTATGAGATAGTAAATGTGAAACTGGAGATTACCGAACCTAAATATATGCTTGTGGAAGCAAAAGGTTACGGATACAGCGGTAACGCCGCAAAAGACGGTATCACGGCGGATTTTGCCTATGTGGAAGCGGCCGAAGACATAGACTTAATAGATGCCGAAGGTAAGATTGTATTGGTCTCCAATATGGGCTATGAGATATATGAACGCCTTGCCAAGGCAAAAGTAGCGGGATTTATTGCACCGAGCGGAGGCTATTTTGACGATCCGAAAAAGACAGATCTGGATGAGCGGATGTTGAGAAAAGGCCATATTACTTACGGTCAGATACCGGGAGTATCCATTAGAATGAAAGATGCTGTAAAGATATTAAAGACCAATCCGAAAAAAGCAAAAATTACTTTAGAGCAAAAAGAAGAAGAAGGCGATTCGGGTAATATAATTGTGGAGGCAAAAGGCACAAAACATCCCGATGAAGTAATAGTCTACACGGCTCATTACGATTCGGTTGTCTTCAGTAAAGGTATGTACGATAACGCATCGGGTTCGGCAATACTTCTGGAACTGTTAAGATATTTCCTTAAAAATTCTCCTCTGAGAACGGTCAGATTTATCTGGTGCGGTTCGGAAGAGAGAGGTCTTTTCGGAAGTAAGGATTATGTAAAACGACATGAGGAACAATTGAAGGATATTAAGTTGTGTATTAATGTGGATCTTGCCGGTCCGATAATGGGGAGAGATACGGCCATTGTGCTGGCGGAGGACAAATTGTGTCACATGATAGAGTATATGTATAAAGAAGTGGGACATCCCATGGGCTTAAGACATGACATATATTCTTCCGATTGCATTCCTTTTGCAGATAAAGGTATACCTGCTGTCAATTTTGTGCGATATGGAGCACCCGGTGCCGTTTCCTGTCATACAAGAAACGATGTACTGGATGTTATTTCACCGAAAACTCTGGAGAATACCGCCCGTTTTGTAGCAAGGTTCTCCGAAAGAACCGTCAATGCCTATATGTTCCCGGTGGAAAGAAAAATACCGGATGATTTGGTGGAAAAGATAGATAAATACCTTCGTAAGAAGCAGTTGAAGGAAGATTAATATATACTTGCCGTAGAGGTAACAATGCCTGTTATATCTTTTAACGGTGTGAATAAGAGTTACGGCGGATATGACGTCTTAAAAGATGTCAGTTTTGAATTGAATGCCGATGAAAAAGTCGCTCTTATAGGTCGCAACGGTACCGGAAAAACCACTATTTTTAATATAATCGCAAGCGGTCTGGAATATGACGGCGGACAGGTGTATGTGGAAAAAGGGTTACGTATAGGCTATCTTAGGCAACTGTATACGGATCTTGCCGATAAGACTGCCAAAGCGGTTATTGAAGAGGCGTTTTCTCATATAAAGGATATGGAAAGTGAACTTAAACTATTAAGCAAGCAGTTATCGGCCGATCCTCACAATGCCGACCTTTTGCGCTCTTACGGCGAGCTTAGCGAAAAGTTCGAGTTTCATGAGGGATACAGTCTGAATGAGAAATTCAACAAGGTAACCAAGGGACTGGGCATACCGGATGACATTTTAAACACCTTGGCTTCAAAGTTGAGCGGCGGCGAGCTGACAATGATAATGCTGGCAAAAGTTTTGCTGATGCAACCGGACATACTGCTTCTGGATGAACCTACCAATCATCTGGATTGTGATGCTTCCGACTGGCTGGAAAAATACATAAATGAATTTAAAGGCACCGTTTTATACATCTCGCACGACAGGTATTTTATAGACAATACCGCCATGAAGGTATTGTATCTTCAGAACGGCGGTATAAAAGAATACCGCGGTAACTATTCGGCATATCTTGTTCAGAAAACGGAGGAAGAGGAGAGACATCTCAAACTGTATGAAAGACAGGAAAGGGAAATGGCAAGACTGAGAGCGACCGCTCTTAAGATGAGAAACTACGGAACGGAAATTGCCATAAAAAGAGCCAAGAATCTGGAAAAAAGAATCAGCCGAATGGATATATATGACAAGCCGGTTACCGAAAAGGAACTTAAGCTTACATTTCTGGAAGAGGATAAAGTGGCAAAAGAGATTTTCTCTGTAAAAAACATTGAAAAATCCTTCGGCAGCAAAACGCTGTTCAAAGACATATCGTTTGTCATGAGAAGCGGAGACAGAATCGCTCTTATCGGTCCCAACGGAGCGGGAAAAACCACGCTGATTAAAATAATTACGGGGCAGACGGAAGCGGATAGCGGTATTGTAAAAAGACCAAAAAGCGTTAAATACGCTTATCTTGAACAGAAAGTATCTTTTCCCGACGAGACGCAAACGGTGCTGGAACTGGTATGCAATCAGCTGGACCTTACCTTGCAGTCGGCACGCAATCTTCTGGGAAAATTCCTTTTTTACGATGACGATGTTTTTAAAAAGTTAAGCAGTCTTTCGGGAGGTGAGAAGAGCCGTCTGAGACTGCTTTTGGAAATGCAGCAGGGAGTCAATCTTCTGGTGCTGGATGAGCCTACCAATCATCTGGATATTGCAGCAAGAGAGGAAATAGAAGATGCATTATCCATGTTCGGAGGCAGCATGATATTCATTTCCCATGACAGGCATTTCATCAATAAATTCGCTGAGAGAATATTTGAAATTGAGGACGGCGCTTTTAATATATATGAAGGCGATTACGACTACTATCTGTCCAAAAAACAGGCGCTTATGCAGCAGAATAAAACGGTTGTACCTGCAGTCAAAAAGCCTTTTGAAGGCAAAAAGGGAAAAAGAAAAAGCGATGCACTCAAAAGAACGCTGGAGCAGGACATTAAGCTTACAGAATATGAGCTGGACACCGTTAATGCCGGGATTGAGAGTAATGTAACCGACTATGAGATACTTGTTGAGCTTATAAAAAAACATGAACTGTTAAGCAGTCATCTGGAAGAGTTATATCAACAATGGTTGGATATCGAAGAGGATATTGATTAACGTTTTTTCCTCCTGGAGGAAAGAACAATAATTACAATTATTAAGATGATGAGGGACTGGAGTATTACATAAGTCCATATGTCCTCATATTTGTTATTCTTGCGCTCGGGTATTTCGTCGGGGGCTTTCGTAGGTGTAGGCTTCTCGGTTTTTGTCGGTTCGGGAGAAGCGGAAAATGCAGGGGAAACTGCGGGTGACGGTTGTGCCGATGGGGAAGGTGTTTGTACGGGTGTAGGTGTAGGAGTAACTGTAGGAGTAGGAGTAGGTGTAGGCTTTGCCGTAGGTGTAGGTGTAGGAGTAGGCGTTGGAGTAGGAGTAGGAGTAGGTCTGACTGTAGGTGTCGGTGTGGTAACAGCCGCCGCATTGAGTTCCACAAGCATGCATATTACCTTGTACTGTACCGAATTATATGTCTTTTTAAGATATTCGTTTGTAACGCCGTTCTCGGTAATGTAAACGGTCTCTTCGGTAATATTGAAAGTGTAGTTCAATGTCAGGGTATTGGTACCGCTGTCATATAGGGCATGGTTGTCCTCGTTGGAAATATTTTGTGAAAGTACCGTGCGGTTGTCCAGATATGATGTGGATAATATCTGTGCGTTAGGCAGATTAAGAAGATTATTTGCCGCATATGTGACTACCTGACTTACGGAAAAACTTCCGTCAACCGCTCTGTATTGAGGATTGTTGCCGTGCCGGGCATAGGAAAGGGTATTTGGAGAAATGTAATCTTTATCAGCATGATTCATCCATTGGTTATTCAGATCGGCTTTCAGTTGAGACAGCGGTAACGCGGTGAAATAATCTCCTTTAAAAAGGGCAAGATAATATGAATCTTTGACGGTGTTTCCGTCTTTTAAGTTGACATATATAAAATATATCCGACCGCCGTCATATACGACACCCTGCTCATGTATTACTCCTGCAGGGGCACTGCTGACGGTAAGCGGTAATGCGGACAGTATGATAAGTGCTAATAATATTGATAATATCTTTCTCAACAAAGTTCTCCCTTGCAATATGATAGCAGATAAAGCCGATATATTCAATCGGTAGTTGAACACTGTGACTGAGGATATGGTAGTGTATATGTCGGCAACTACTGCTTCGGATATGGCAATTATGCATCCATATAACCGTCAAATGTTAAAGTGAATAATAAAAAGGGCGAATACGGTGTATAATAATATTTAAGTGACTAGTATAAGGAAGGTACGGATATGCTGGAAAAAAATATTATTTATGATGTGCTTACCGCCGCAGTGAGTAAAGGTGCGGATTTTGCGGAAATCTTTTTGGATGACACTGTGGCAAGCAACATTAACTATGTGGACAGACAGGTGGAATCCACCCAGTCGGGAAGAGATTTCGGAATAGGCATAAGGGTTATTAAAGACTTAAATTGCGTATATGTTTATACAAACAGTTTTGTAAAGGACGATATGATTGATACGGCTCTTAAAGCCGCAGCAGCAATGGAATCTGTAAAAAAGGATATTACCTTTGATTTACGAAAAGGACAGGTCAGAAATCGTAATATCATAGAGATTATGCCCGATTCCGTAACTAAGCAGGAAAAGCTGGAGTACTTAAAACGAGCATATAATGCCGCTGTATCTTACGATCAATGCATAAAACAGGCTTCGGTAACGCAGATGGATAAAGTGCAGAACATCCTTATTGCAAATACCGAAGGTTTGCTTAAACGGGACAGAAGAGTTTATACAAGAATGTTTATCTCCGCGGTTGCGGAACACAACGGCGAAATGCAGACAGGATTTACCGGTCCCGGAAGTCACAGAGGGTTTGAGTTTATAAAATCTCTGGATATAGAGAAGCTTGCAAAGGATGCGGCTGAAACGGCAAAGAAGATGGCATATGCCGGCTATTGTAAAGCGGGAACCTATCCCGTAGTTATAGATAACGGTTTCGGCGGCGTAATATTCCATGAAGCATGCGGACACAGCCTGGAAGCTACCTCGGTTGCAAAAGGCAATTCGGTGTTCTGCGGAAAACTGGGACAGAAAATTGCCGCAGACTGCGTTACCGCAATAGATGACGGCACACTGGCAAATGAATGGGGCAGTCTCAATATAGATGATGAGGGTACGGTCACAAAGAAGAATATACTCATAAAAGACGGAATACTGAAGAGTTATCTCATAGATAATCTGAACGGTAAAAGAATGGGTATGCCTTCAACCGGTTCGGGGCGAAGACAGAATTACCGATTTGCACCCACATCCAGAATGACCAACACATATATTGATGCGGGTAAAATGAAAAGAGAAGACATAATAAGTGCCACCGACTTCGGTCTTTATGCAAAACAGATGGGCGGAGGATCGGTCAATCCCGGAACGGGCGAATTCAACTTTGCCGTAGTGGAAGGATATATGATTAGAAACGGAAAAATAGCCGAGCCGGTAAGAGGAGCTACATTGATAGGCAAGGGGTCGGAGGTGCTTATGAATATCGATATGGTAGCGGATAATCTAAAAATGGCTCAGGGCATGTGCGGGTCTATAAGCGGTAATATACCCACTAATGTGGGGCAGCCTGCAATAAGAGTTTCAAAAATCACCGTGGGAGGAAGATAATACAATGAAACAGTTAATAGCAAAACTTTTCGAACAGGGCAGACTTATGGGATTTACCGATATGGAAGTCCTTACGAATATAAATGAAAGCTTTGAAGTAAAAATATACGGGCAACAGATAGACAGCTATAAGGTTACGGACAGCAGAGGAATGGGCTTTCGGGGAGTGTATGATAACAAGATGGGTTACTCCTATACCGAAAAGCTTTCCGAAGATTCCATAGATATACTGCTTGAGGATGCCAGGCAAAATGCCATAATCAATGACAATCCCGATCAGGATGTCATATTTGAAGGCTCCAGAGAGTATAAAAAAGTTGAAAACTGGTTTCCCGCTTTGGAAAAAGTAACGGTGGAAGAAAAAATACGGTTTGCTAAAGACATGGAGCGGTTTGCACTGTCCATGGACAGCAGGATTAAATCCTGTCCCTACTGCGTTTTCGGTTCCAGTTCGGGAAGCACCGCAATGGTTAACAGCAAGGGATTGGACCTGTCCGATAAAGGTAATGCGGTATTCTGCTATATATCCGTTCTTGCACAGGACGGACAGGACTACAGCAGCGGCGTTGCTTTCGATTTCTCAAGCGATTTTTCCGAGTTGAATCCGGAGAATCTTGCCAAGGAAGCGGCGGAAAAAGCCCTGTCCTATCTCGGGGTGGGGCCTGTTCCGACAGGGACATATAAAGCGGTAATGCTTAATGATGCATCTGCGGACATTTTAGGGGCTGTCAGTTCCTGCTTTTCCGCAAGAGCAGTACAAAAAGGCATGTCTTTTCTCAAAGGAAAATTAGGAACAAAGGTGGCATCCGAAGCGGTTACAATAGTAGATGATCCTTTCCTGCCGGGTATGTCGGGAACAAGTTCTTTTGACGGGGAAGGAGTGGCAACCAAATACAAGGAAGTGATAAAAAACGGTGTGCTGAAAACATATCTTCATAATCTGAAAACCGCTAAGATTGATAAAACCGAAAGTACCGGAAATGCCGGTCGCTCCTACAAGAGCAACATTGGGGTAGCTCCCACAAATATGTATTTTGCAAAAGGCAGCAAGACATTTGACCAGCTTCTGGAAACAATGGACGAAGGCATTGTAATAACGGAAGTTTCCGCCTTACATTCGGGATTCAATGACATAAGCGGTGATTTTTCGTTACCGGCAAAAGGATATACCGTAAAAAACGGTAAAAAAGATAAATATTTCAGACAGATAACCATATCCGGCAATTACTTTAAGATGTTGACCGATATAACCGAGGTAGGCGATGACCTTGAATTCGCTACCGATGGAAAAATAGGGTCTCCGTCGCTGTTGATATCGGAAATAAGCGTAGCGGGAGCATAATGGAGAAGATTGTTTACGGAAATACCGAAGGTTTAAAAAGAAGCACATTAGATATATTGTTGAGCATATATGACGATTATGACGGTTCGGGTTATTACTGTACACAAGATACACTGGACAAGATATGTTCGGTGTCTTCTGATAGCAAAAGAGAAATAGCGGTATATATCAATAAAAGAAACAGAGTTGAGATGGTTGCGGTGGGCGACTCGGAGTTGGTAAGAACCGATTACCGGCCGGAAAGAGGCATGAGACTTATTCATACTCATCCGTCCGGAAGTGCCAACCTGTCGGCTGTTGATATGGAGACTTTACGAACTTCCGCACTTTCCGCCATGGCTGCGGTTAGTATTAACAGGGACGGCAGGATGCATATGATGTATTTAGCATGTCTTGATGAGTATAATCAGCCTGTGCTGTTCGGGCCGTATAAAAAGTTATCTCAGACACAGTCTTTCATGGATATATTGAAAGACACCTATAATAAAAAAAACGATGCAACGGAAATAACCCGTAAAGAAAGTGAGAGAGTGGTTGCGGTGGGGCTTAATTCCGCTTATTCCGCCCCGCTTATGGAAGAACTGGCGGCACTGATTTCGGCAGCCGGCGGAACATGCGTGGCTTCGGTAGTGCAGAATAAAGACCAACCGGATCCCGCTTATTACATAGGCAAAGGTAAAATAATCGAATTGCTGCATACCTGTGCACGCTATCAGGCCGATACCGTTGTTTTCGATGACGAACTTACCGTTTCGCAGCAGAGCAATATAGAGGCGGAACTCAATGTCAAAGTGCTGGACAGAACGGCGGTAATATTGGACATATTTGCAAAAAGGGCTTTTACCAACGAAGGGAAACTGCAGGTGGAATTGGCCATGCTGGGCTATATTTACCCCAGACTGACCGGTAAAGGACAGGTTCTTTCCAGACTGGGAGGCGGTATAGGCACCAGAGGACCGGGAGAAACCAAACTGGAAACCGACAGAAGACATATAAGGAGGAGGATGACTTATTTAAAAGAGCAACTCAATAAAGTGGATAAAAGAAGAACCCTTCTCAGAGATAATAAGTCCAGAAAGAGTTTTTTCACATTTGCCATTGCTGGCTATACCAATGCCGGTAAATCCACTTTGTTAAATGCACTTACAGATAGCGATGTAATGGCGGAAGATATGTTGTTTGCCACATTGGATCCTTCGGCCAGAAGTTTGAAGTTAAAGTCCAATAAAGATGCAATGCTGATAGATACGGTAGGATTCATATCCAAACTGCCCGTTAAACTGGTAGAAGCCTTTAAGTCCACGTTGGATGAAATACGATATGCAGACTGTATACTGCATGTTATAGACGGAGCAAGCAAAGACGCCGACATGCAGATGAATGAGGTATACTCCATACTTAAAAGCATAGGAGCCGGTCATATACCGGTTATTGAAGTTGTAAACAAGACCGATTTGGTAAAGGAACCCCTTCTGCAAGCTACTCCCTATCCCAGAGCATATATTTCCTGTGTGACGGGAGAGGGAATGGAAACACTGCTGGATTTAATGGACAAAGCGGCAAAAGATAAGCATATATATATGAAACTGAATGTGGATTATGCAGACGGAAAGCTTCTATCATTTATACATTCCAATGCAAAGATTCTGTCCAAAAGAGATACCGGCGAGAATATTGAGATGGAGATTGAGATATCGGCCGAACTGGTCTCAAAGCTGGATATTTAGTATGCCCTGGCGCTTTAATTCCAATAAAGCCTGTTCAAATAAATATATGAACTCCGTGGAAGTATTGTTGCATATATGTTTTATGCAGTTGTCTTCTTCGTATTTAATGCCTGTTATTAGATAGATGGCATCTTCGTCAATGGACCGGGCGACTTTTTCCAGTGTATCCAGAGTCATATTCTGTAATCCCGCTTCTATTCTGCTTATATATGCGGCGGATATCTGCGAGATCTGCGATAACTGATGTTGTGTAAGATTAAGCGATTTACGTTTTTCCTTTATTCTCTGCCCGATGTACTTATAGTCAATCATTTGCTTACCCCATTCTTGATATAGTTAACACTATGTAATATGATACATATCGTATTTGTATCATTGAATAGACAAAAAGGTATTACTTTTAATACTATATTTGATTTAGAAAACAGCCGCTCAGAAAGAAGCGGACATATCCGTTTCAACTGTTTTTGCGGTTTTTTTAGTAAATGTCGATTGCTCGATTCTCTTGTTTAAGTGTTTTAGGAAAAGTTCTTCGTCAAAAGGAATATCCACCCATGAATCGGTCCATTGTGACAGGTGCATGGCATTGGATATGGTCAATCCCGATATGCCTTCGGTGCCCGGTGCAATCAAAGGCGCATTATTCAGTATTGCATCTACGAAGTTTAACAGTATTCCTTTATGCTGCAGATTGGGCTCGTCTATATCATATTCAATAACTTCATATTCCGGTGCCGTAAAAGGCTTATCCGACTCTTTAATAAATCTGCTCAGATCTTCCTTCAGTTTATATGCGCATATTTTGTCGTTTTCTATTACTATCTTGCCTCTGTCTAAAGAAATTTCAAACCTGTTTGTGCCGGGGGCTTCACCTGTGGAAGTTATGAATACTCCCGTTGCTCCGTTGGGATATTCCACATAAGCGGTTACATCGTCTTCCACTTCAATATCATGAAACTTTCCGAAACCTAAGAATGCTCGTACTCTTACGGGCATACCGCATATCCATTGCCACAAATCCAGCTGATGGGGATCCTGATTTAACAGCACTCCGCCTCCTTCATAAGCCCAGGTAGCTCTCCAGCCCCCCGAATCGTAATATCTTTGAGTACGGAACCAGTCGGTAATTATCCAGACACAGCGCCTTATCTCTCCGTATTCGCCGTTTAGAAGCATATCACGGACCTTTCTGTACAGAGGGTTGGTTCTCTGGTTGTACATCATGGCAAAAACAAGATGCTTATGATGCCGGTAAGCCTCATTCATTTCACGCACCTGTTTTGTATACACTCCCGCCGGTTTTTCGCACAGCACATGAAGGTTGTGCTCGAATCCTTTTATGGCATAGTGCGGATGATGATAATGCGGAGAACAGATGAGTATGGCGTCAAAAAGGCCGGATGAGAAAAACTCTTCTTCATCATCAAAGACCGCTATTTTACCCTTATATTTTTCTCTTGCCTTGTCCGCTCTGGATTTATCTGTATCAAATATGGCCGTTACGCGGGCATCGGGTATTTCATTTTTATCAAAAAAACTCAAATGTGTGCCTGCAATGTTTCCGTAACCTATAATCCCGAATCGCACTTCAGTCATATCAATCTCCTTACTTCAATCCCAATGATGACAGATAATCATAGGAAGTTTTCAGCGCATCGAACGGCGAACCTTCACATGTATCCTGTTCCACTGCTATATATTTTACTTCTGCATATCTGCATGCTTGTATAATGTTTTGCCAGTCCAGATTTCCTTGCCCTACCGGCACGAAAGTTGTTTTATAATCACTGCCTATACCCATATCCTTGAAGTGAATATAGTCGCCTCTGCCTTTTAATTTCTTTATCCAGTATACCGGATTTGCTCCCGCAGCCTGTATCCAGTAGGTGTCCAGCAAAAAGAAAAAGCAGGAGGGAGTATTTTCCAATATTATATCCATCATTGTCTTGCCCTTGAACTTGAAGAACTCGAAATGATGATTGTGGTATACGAACCGTAAGCCTTGCTTATCCAGTGCTTCGGAAACTTTCGAATAGGTGGTTATAAACTCATTCAATGTACTTACGCTCTCCCAATACTCTTTGGGCATGTAACCCAATCCCACATATTTGCATCCCATTATCTTATGGTTTTGTATTACCTTATCCAATTCATTTACAAACATTGTATGTGGAATATGTGTTGCCGTGACGGGCAGATTTAACTCATCTGAAATACTTTTAACCGTTTTTGCTTCCATGGGACCTGCTCCGGAGAGCTGGACGGAGGAATAACCCATATTCTTCACCTTAACACATGTATTGTAATAATCCGTTTCGGTCTGCGTGTATTCCCGAAGTGTATATAACTGTGCCGCAAGTTTCATTTTTGTTTCTCCTTTTGATACTTTAATTATACCTTACAAGGTTGTTTATTCAACGGTTAAATAATATAATGGGGGAAGGAAGGAAAATTTATGCGCACAATTATTTATAACGGAAAACTCATACTTAAAGACACAATATCCGAGCAAGGGCATGTGGAAATAACCGACGGAGTTATTACAAATGTATCACAACATAACCCCGATAAAGATTTATTATCACAGGCGGACAATATCATAGATGCAAAGGGCATGTATATCTCTCCGGGATTTATTGATTTACACACCCATGGCGGGGGAGGTTATGATTTCGGGGTAAACAGCACGGATTCCTATATCGTCCCCTGCGAAATTCATGCACGCCACGGTACCACAAGTCTGTATCCCACAATTTCATCGGCAACTTTTGAAACCATGGAAGAAGCTGTTGTGTTATACAAAGAAGCAAAGTACATAAATCATTCGGGAGCAACAATGAGAGGGCTGCACTTTGAAGGTCCGTACTTTTCGCCTGCACAGAAAGGTGCACAGAGTGAAGAGCATTTAAGAACACCTAAGCCTTTTGAATATCTGAAAATACTTAACATGACCGATGATATAAAGAGGTGGTCTTCGGCATGTGAGTTGGACGGTATGCAGCAATTCACGTATGAATTGAAAAAAAGAGGAATACTGCCGTCAATAGGACACTGCGATGCCACATATGAAGAGGTTAAGCAAGCACGGAAATGGGGATTTTCCCTCATAACCCATCTGTATTCCTGTTGTTCCACAATAACAAGAGATAAAGGATACCGTATTTTAGGAGTAACCGAAGCCGCTTATCTGATAGAGGACATGGATGTGGAGATTATCTGTGACGGACATCATCTTCCCGACGGTCTTATTCAGATGGTATACAGATTCATAGGACCGGACAGAACGGCCATTATTACCGACTGCCTTTCCTATGCGGGACTGGATGCCCCGGACGGCACTTTACTGGGTGACAGATTTGTTGTGGAAGGCGGAGTGGCCAAGCTTTTGGACAGGTCGGCTTTTGCGGGCTCCATTGCCACATTTGATATGCTTATACGGACGGCATTGAAGGCGGGGTTACCTCTGAAGGATATTATAAAGATGTCTTCCATAACACCTGCAAGAATTATGGGCATTGACAAACAGACCGGTTCACTTGAAAAAGGCAAGCAAGCGGACGTCATTGTTTTTGATAAGGATATTAATATGCATGCGGTGTTTGTAAAGGGCAAGCGTGTGTTGTAATATTGCACCTAAAACTCTACATAAGTCGGAATTGACTAAAAACTAAATTTGGACTTCCACCTTTTTCTTACTTTTTACAATATAGATAATTGTGCTGATTAGAACTAATAAGATAAGGATATGTAATACTGTATGATAAATATCTGGTATATATTTTCCTTCAATCCTTATCCATTGAAGTGTACCTGAAAAATATTTTATTTTTCCTTCTACACTGCCCATAATGCCGCAATTAAAAATTGTATACCATTCATGGCTCAAAAATTGAGCTATAAACCATAAAGAAGTCCAAACAACAACAAGCCACTTCCCAATATGAACTTTCACAATAAATAATATAACTGTAAAAAGATAAATCAAAAAGAACACTCCATCCTCCCTATATGACTGTGTAACTAAACACTTATCACCTAAGGAAACTCCTGTCATGTCAAGGAAAAACCACATTAAAAGGAGTGTTTGAAATATCATACAAGTTTTTTTAATCTTATTTGCTTTTTCCATATTACCTCTCAAAAAATTCTATTTTATGATTAAATAGGTCCTCTTTATTATACATATTAGAAAGGCCTATAATATACATTTAATGCTTACAACAAGTAAATATCTGCCATATACCTTGTCTTTTGGTCAAATATGGCACTGACAACATAGCATTAGTGCCAATTAGGCACTAATGCTTGACATTATGGCACTGTTGGTTTATTATCTATGCGAAAGGCGGTGATAAAAAATGAACAGGTATTATGAATCGGAATCAATGGAATTGAAAGCCGGATATACGGATACCGTTGTGCGGGAAATAGTTTCTTTTCTTAACACCGAAGGCGGAGTGATATACATTGGTATCGAAGATGACGGAACCGTAATAGGAATAGAGAATGTAGAAGGTGTATTAAGACAGGTTTCCGACTGCATAACCGATCAGATTGAACCTAAGCCGATAGGAGAGGTTATAAGTGCAGTTATTCTTGAAGATAATCTGCCGATAGTTGTTGTCAATGTAAAAAAAGGAATAAAACCTCTTTACTGTATTAAAAAGTACGGCTTCTCCTCCAAAGGCTGTCCGGTGCGTATAGGAAACACCTGCAAAGAAATGTCTCCTGAAGAAATTCAGTACCGCTATAAATCGCTGTTTGTCGATCAGGACTATATGCTGTTGGCATCGGCAAAATATGCTCCTTTGTCTTTTGAAATGATGAAAATATTACTCACAGGCAGAGGTTATCATATCAACGAGAGTTCCTTTGAATCTTCCTTTAAGCTCAGAAGAAATGACGGAACATATAATTTGCTTGCGGAAGTTTTGGCGGATAAGAATATGGTACCTCTGATTTTTGTAAAGTTTAGAGGAACGGATAAGACCTCTATTTCTCACAGAAGCGATTACGGCGGACAGAGTATACTTCTCGGATATCAGAAAATGAAAGACAGGCTTATTGCGGAGAACATATGTAAAACCGATACTTCCGTTCGACCGAGAATAGATGAATATCTTTATGATATTGATTGTGTCAATGAAGCACTTGTCAATATGTTGGTGCATAACGACTGGACTGTTACCGAACCGTTGGTGTCCTTTTATTCCGACCGCGTAGTTTTCACATCACACGGCGGTATTCCGCAGGGGATTACCGAAGAAGAATTCTATAACGGAGTAAGCCAACCGAGAAATGCATTGTTAATGAGAATATTTCTTAATATGGGCATAGTGGAGCACACCGGTCACGGAGTACCCATGATTGTTAAAAGATACGGAAGAGAAGTCTTTGATATTCATAAAGGTTACATCAATGTTACAATACCGTTTAACAAAAATGTTTTGGCATCGGTGCCAAACAGTGTCATCAATGAAAGAGCTGTCGGTTACGGTGTAAGATTGTATAAGGATTTGACCGACACCGAGAAAGAAGCAATTTTGGTATTAGTAGAAAAACCCGACATTACATACGATCAGCTGGCATTGGAGATTAATGTTTCCAGAAGAACCGTTGCACGCACGATTGCTTCATTGACAGAGAAAAAATATATTGAGAGAGTGGGGAATAATAAGGTTGGATTCTGGAAAGTTATACGGTAATCGGTACCGTCTATCTTTCCAGCACCATTTCCAGCTCTACCAATGTGCCGCCTTTGACATTCTGCTCCACTGTTTTTCCTGTGAACTTAAAACCCTGTTTTTTATAAAAATTAATAGCCTTTTCATTGCCTTTAAGGACGAATATAGCTATGGGATTTCGGGGTAAAACTTTTATGCATTGCTTCAGCAGTGCTTCTCCTATACCGTTTCTCTGATATTTCTGCAGAACATATATAGCTACAACTTCCGAAGAAGGTTTAATACTGACAAGCTCTCTGGATTCGGGTATATACAATGCGAACCCGACAACTTTTTCCTCCGCAACGGCAACAAAAGTGTTTTTCGGATATTCATATGCATTTTTTATGCACTTCTCAAGACTCCTGCCGTCTAAAAATCCCTGCGGCATCAATCCGGTATATGTTTCATTCCAAGCTGTGTAATGAACATATGCTTTTCCGTGTTTATCCTGATCGGTTACCGATTCTCTTATTATAAATTCCATTGCTACACCCATAAAGCCTTAATCCGTCTTATTACCGCACAAATTTGTTTTGTGAAACCTATTATACAATGTTTTTGGGGGAATTATAACATTTTATTGATAACATGCCGCTATATATGTATAATAAATATAAATAACATATATAAGGAGAATAACATGGCCGAAATCAGTTATAAAATAGAAAAAGAGATAGGTGTTCTTTCCGAAGCTCCTTCAGGATGGACAAGACAGATAAACCTGGTAAGCTGGAACGGCAGAGAAGCAAAACTGGAGATTCGTGACTGGGCTCCCAACAGAGAAAGAGCCGGAAGAGGCATGACTTTTACCAAGGATGAGATTAAAAAGCTCATTAAGTTTCTTGTAAAAGCGGAATTGGACAAATAAACTGTATTTGTTCATAAGCTGTTCAGGGTCGGCTGTCGCAGGCTAAAATCGGATATAATATATTTATGTTTCCAACGCATTATGCTTTTGGTATAATGTTTTTTGAATAATTTACGGGAAGGACTTATGAAATGAAGATAAGTGTGCAAAAGTTATATGACAGTCCGAATGACTACAAAGACAAAACAGTGACTGTTGAAGGATGGGTAAGAACAATAAGAAGTTCCAAAGACTTCGGTTTTATAGAACTGAATGACGGAACCTGCTTTAAAAATATACAGATAGTATTTGAAAATAATGTTGTAAATAATTATGCCGAGGTGGAGAAACTGCCGGTAGCCTCCAGTATTTCCGTGACGGGGAAGATAATACTGACTCCCGAAGCCAAGCAGCCGTTTGAAATAAAGGCGGAAGATATTGAGATATGCGGCGTCAGTGCATCGGATTATCCTTTGCAGAAAAAGAGACATTCGTTTGAGTATCTGCGTACTGTCGCACACTTACGCCCCAGAACCAATACCTTCTTTGCGGTATTCAAAGTGCGTTCGGTACTTGCTCAGGCAATACATACCTTCTTTCAGGACAGAGGATTTGTGTATGTGCACACCCCGATAATAACCGCATCCGACTGTGAAGGTGCCGGTGAAATGTTCCAGGTAACCACTCTGGATTTAGACCGCATTGCCGGTAGTAAGGAAAAAGTGGATTATTCCAAGGACTTTTTCGGAAAACAGACCAATCTTACGGTAAGCGGACAGCTTTCGGTGGAAACTTACTGTATGGCATTTAGGAATGTATATACATTCGGTCCCACATTCCGTGCGGAGAATTCCAATACTCCCAGACATGCATCGGAATTCTGGATGATTGAGCCGGAGATGGCTTTCGCCGACTTGGATGATGATATGAGCATGGCGGAACAGATGATTAAATATATCATCAATTATGTAATGGAAAGATGTCCGGATGAGATGGAGTTTTTCAACAAGTTCATAGAACCGGGTCTTTTTGACAAACTGAAGATTGTGACCGATTCCAAATTCGATCATGTAACATATACCGAAGCTATAAAGATTTTAAAGGAAAGTAAAGTTTTGTTTGAAAATCCCGTAGAATGGGGATGCGACCTTCAGACCGAGCATGAGAGATATCTGACCGAGAAGCATTTTAAAAAGCCGGTTTTCGTTACCGACTATCCCAAAGCCATAAAGGCTTTCTACATGAAAGTAAATGATGACAACAAAACCGTAAGGGCAATGGATCTTCTGGTTCCGCAAGTGGGAGAGATTATCGGAGGAAGCCAGAGAGAAGAGCGGCACGATGTTCTTGTCGCCAGAATGATGGAAATGGGTTTGGCACCGGAAGACTACTGGTGGTATCTGGATACCAGAAAATACGGAACGGTCAAACATGCGGGCTTCGGCCTGGGGTTTGAGCGGATGATTATGTACATGACCGGTATGAGCAATATCCGTGATGTCATTCCTTTCCCGAGAGTTCCGAAACATGCGGAGTTTTAACAATGATAAATAATTCCGGTACCGATATAGCGGAAAGTGTAATAATAGTAAAAATAGCGCAGACAGTTGCACTGTTCGATACCGTAAGACTTACAAAAAAGAGAAAAGCGGTAAAACTTTCCGATAGCGGAAAGCTTAAAACAGTGGAAATTTTCCTGGATATTAACTACAACATAGTTATTCCCGAGGTTGCATCCAAAATACAGAAAGCAGTCGCAAAAGTTCTGGAGAAAGAATTGGATATAGTTATGGATTCCATTGATGTGACGGTTGTGGGTGTCAATATAGAAAAACTGGGGACCGAATGAAGAAACTTTTACTCAATCTGTTGATAGTATTGGTTGTAAGCGGTATCCTGATTGCCGTAATGTTTACAAACCAATCGGCGGACGAAGCTGTAAGGATATTAAAGTCTTTAGATTATCTATATATATCAATAGCGTTTGCTTGTGTGGTAATTAATTGGATTTTCGGTGCCCTTATCATAAAAGCCATTAAAAAAGGCATGATAGGTAAACAAAGAGATCCCGGCGGAAACTTTTCCGCTTTCTTGGCAAGCGAGTTTGCCGCTTCGGTAACGCCGCTGGCGTCGGGCAGTCAGCCTGCACTGGTATATATACTTTCAAAAAAAGGTCTGGATGCGGGTGTCGCCACATCAATAGCCATTATACGTTCTTTTATATATCTGGTTACCGAACTGGCTCTTGCTGTTATCGGGTTTCTTTTTATGCGTAAATATCTGGTACAGCATATTCCTCATTTCTATGCAATATTCATACCCACCATTGTTATATGTCTGCTTATTGTCATACTGTTTCTGGCATTTCTGGAAAAAGGTAGATTGGCAAACAAAATAGTGGGATTGTTTTTATTGCTGGTAAAGAGATTCTTTCCTAAAAAATATGACGATATTGAAAAAGCGGCGGCAGAATCGCTTATAAGTTTCAAAGAGGGCGTGAGTGTTTTTAAGACCAAGCCCCGGTTCTGGTTCTTTGCTTTCCTGTTTCAGACAATGGAATTTCTGTTTCTGTATCTGGTTCCGGTATTCATGTTACGGGCCATAGAAGGTACTTTTGATAATGCTTTGCCGCTGATGGTGTGTACATCCATCTGTATGATAGTAATGTCCTATGTACCTACACCCGGTACGATAGGAGGAGCGGAAGCTTTTGCAAGATTGCTTATTACACCGTTTTTTGTTTCTTCTCCTGCGCTGCCGGTCATTCTCATATGGAGAGTGCTGACTTACTATGCCAAAATACCGTTCGGAGGCATATGTTTCATGGTCGCCTTAAGAGGAAAAGGTGCAATAGGCAAGAAAATAAAGGCAAGGCGGACAGTATGATATAGTGTGTGGCACTATACTGAAATCGGCATATAATGTCAATTGGGAGGTTATATATGACGCAACTTATACTGGCTTCTACATCATCCAGAAGACAGGAGATATTGAAAAAGGCAAATATACCGTTTGTAATACTGCCGCCCGATATGAATGAAGAGGCTTATGATAAAAGTAATCCGAAGTCGATGGTTTGCGAGCTGGCAAAGAATAAAGCTTTAAGTGTATTGAACAAAGTAAATGATGACGACATAGTCTTAGGTGTGGATACAATAGTTTACATCGATAATGTTGTTTTGGGAAAACCTGCGAACAGAGCCGATGCAAAAAAGATGATGCAGATGCTGAGCGGCAGGAAGCATAGTGTAATATCTGGAGTCTGCCTTATCGGCAAAAACGGTTTTATAAAGAACTTTCATGTGGAAACCGAAGTGGTGTTTAATAAACTGGATGAAAACGAGATTGAAGATTACATCAACACCGATGAGCCGTATGACAAGGCGGGAGGTTATGCCATTCAGGGTCTTGCATCCAAGTTTATATCCGGCATAAACGGATGTTACTATAACGTAATGGGTTTACCGTTATCGGAAATTTACAGCGTCATAAAAAATATTATATGAGCAATTTTATAATGAAAGAGCTGCCTTATGATGAGCGGCCTTACGAGAAGCTTATGTCCAAAGGAGCACAGGCTCTTTCCGACACGGAACTTTTAGCCATTATTATAAGGACGGGATTCAACGGTAAAAATGCGGTGGATTTAGCAAGAAATCTGCTTAAAGACAAGGACCTGGGAGCGGGGCTTAAAGGTCTTTCCACGGCGGGTATTCAGCAGATTATGAAACATAAAGGTATAGGCAGAGTAAAAGCCATACAGATTAAAGCCAGTCTGGAGCTGGCTAACAGGTTAAACTCAATAAAGGAGAGCAAAGTAAAGTTAACCAACCCCGATGAAATTGCAAGGTTTATGTTGCCCAAATGTAAAGGACTCAATAAGGAAATCTGCTGGATTTTGTGTTTTGATGTTCGTATGAACCTTATCAGTCAATCGGTGGTATCGGTGGGAACACTGGACAGTTCCATTGTGCATCCGAGAGATATTTTCACCGAAGTAATCAAGGCCTGCGCACACAGTTTTGTGGTTGTACACAATCATCCTTCCGGCGACGTCAGTCCCAGTGAAAACGATATTTTGCTGACAAAAAGACTGAAAAAAGGCGGTGCGTTGCTGGGGATGGAGTTACGGGATCATATTATCATATCCGAACTAAATTATTTTAGTTTTCTCTCTAAAAGCATGCTATAATGTACTAAACGGAAAGGAAGAGATAATATGTCATTATTCGGCAGAGATATCGGTATTGACTTGGGTACCGCAAATACCTTGATATATGAGCGGAACAAGGGAATTATATTAAGAGAACCTTCCATAGTCGCTATGGAATCCAAGACCAGAAAGGTTGTTGCGGTAGGAAATGATGCGCGGGCCATGTTGGGCAGAACTCCTCAGAATATCATCACGGTAAAGCCGTTGAAAGACGGAGTTATAGCGGACTATCAGGGCACTTTAGGAATGCTCAGGGAGTTTATCCGCAAAGCCATAGGCAGGTCTCTTCTTTCGAAACCTTCCATGATTATATGTGTTCCCGCCGAAGTTACCAAAGTGGAGAGAAAAGCCGTAATAGAAGCCGGCCTGGAAGCGGGAGCCAAAGAGATATTCGATCCCGAAGAAAGCCTTATGGCCGCAGTAGGTGCCGGATTACCGGTATTTGAACCTACGGGCAATATGATAATAGATATCGGCGGCGGTACCACCGAAGTGGCGGTTATTTCCATGGGAAATATAGTTAACAGCAGGACCTTGCGTTCTGCCGGTGATACTTTTGATGAACTTATAACCCAATACATAAAGAGAAAGTACAGAGTAATAATCGGAGCCAGAACAGCCGAAGATTTGAAGGTGGGCATAGGTAATGCAACACCCTTTGATGAGCCCAAAAAAATGGTCATCAGAGGTAGAAATGCCGACCAGGGACTGCCGGTTAATCTGGAGGTAAGCTCGGAGGAAGTGGCCGAAGCCATGCATCCGGTTATTCTGGAAATATTAGAAGCGATAAGAGCTACACTGGAACTTACACCTCCCGAACTGGCTGCCGATGTCATGGCAAGCGGTATCGTACTGAGCGGAGGCGGTGCTCTCATATCGGGACTGGATAAATATTTAAGCGAGAAGACGGGTCATATCCCCGTGAAAGTAGCGGACAAGCCGCTGGGGTGTGTGGCTCTGGGAACAGGCAAGATGCTGGATAAACTGGACTATTTTAAGGGTATAACAAAAGTATAAGGAGCAGGCTTGAAACTTCTGAAAAATAAAAAATTCCGGATAATACTGATAGTCGCGGTATTTGTTATTGTGGCGATACTGTCAATAAACAGATTCAGCGGTGTCAATATTATAAGGAATATTGTAACCATACCCGTATCATGGATTCAAAAAGGTATCTATAACATAGATCAATATTTTACCGAGAAGAGATTTACAAGAAAGCAATATCAGGAACTGCTGGAAGAGAACAAGCAATTACGGGCGGAAAACGAGCATCTTCGTGAAGAAAATGCCGCCATGTCTTTCCTGGAGGATAAAAACCGGCTGCTGAGGCAGGCTCTTGCTCTTAAAGATATTTTTGAAGGTTATGACATAATCGGAAGCAATATAATGGGGTCGGATCCGGGCAATTTTGTGTACAGATATAAGATTGATATCGGCACAAGAGATAGAGTCAAGCCGGATATGCCGGTGGTTGCCGCAAATAATGCACTGTACGGAAGGGTATATTCCGCAACTTATACCACATCGGTCATTGTACCCATAATTGACGAGAATGCCGGCATAAGCGGCTGGATATCCAAGGAAAACGGCGGGCATGTCAATATCAAGGGCGATATAAGATACAAAGAAAGAGGATTATGCCTTATCGAGAATGTATCGGATAATGTGGAACTGGTTGTGGGTGATGTTGTGGAAACCAGCGGTCTGGGAGGCATATACCCCAAGGGCATTCTGGTAGGAGTAATAACCGAGATTTTTTACGACGAGATAACCAATGAACGATTCGGAGTATTACAACCTTACGTGGATTTTAATTCCATCAGTACCGTGTTTGTCATGATGGAGAAGACGGAATAATAAGATGTATAGCTACAGATGGTACGCATATGTACTTATAGCCGTAAACCTTATACTGGAACCGTTCATATCAAAATGGTTTTCCATAGGGGTTGCATACCCGGATATGTTGCTGATACTTATGCTTATGCTTTCCATGGGAAGAAAAGATAATCAGATATTGATAGTATCCGCCGCTACCGGCTTTGTATACGATATGCTGTACAGCAGATTTTTAGGTCCCATGACCGTTCTGTTTTTCTTAAGAGGACTTGTAACCATCGTCATAGGAAGAAGGTTTAAACAGGAAAATGTGCTGATGCTTACCCTTGCAGGATTTGCGATGGCACTGGTATCCAGAGTATACACAATCATATTATCGGTGGGATTTAAAGATTTCTTCAGAGCATTCGGTATGTTTATAGCGGATATAGGCTTTTCCGCCTTATATACCGCCCTTATAATAGCGGTTGTTACGACAATAATGTTCTTGATATACAATTCCTACGGAAGAAGGAGCAAGAGGCTGCTATATGGACAGAATAACCGCGATACTTAAAAATCGATATTTCATATTGGCGCTGCTGATGCTTCTTATCATGGCGGTTTTTATAGGTAAACTCTATAAAATACAGATTATAGACGGAAAACTCTATATCAGTCAGGCTGCTGCCCGTATAGAAAGAGGATATGATATTCAGGCGGCAAGAGGTAATATTTATGACCGTAACGGTGTACTGCTTGCATACAACCGGGAATGTCAGAATGTCTACCTTACAAAGGCATTTACAGCCAGTGCCAATCTCAATCCCACGCTTCTTTGTCTTTATGATCTGTTGACGCAAAACAATGAAAGTTTTTTAAAAAGTTTGAGATCGGCTCTGGAATACAATCAGGAATACGAGACATTCGTATTCAATGAAAACTGGACCAAGCAGGATCTTTTAGCCTGGCAGACACGCCCCGACCTTTTTGCCCGTACCGAATCGGCCGTACAATACGATGCCAATGAATTCTTTAAGTATCTTCGGAAGTATTTTTATGTGGACAGTTCCTATTCCAATCTTGATGCATACAAAATAGTGACCATGAGATATGAAATTCTCAAAATGAGACCGGACTATATATCGGGTTATGTTCATATAGCATCGGATGTATCGCTGGACACCGTGGCATATATAACGGAGAACAGCCATAAACTCGGAGGGGTATCATTACGGAAAAGTTATGTAAGAGCCTATACCGAAGATGCGGCAAAAGTGGCGCATATTATAGGTTATGTGGGGCTGGTGTCGGAGCAGGAACTTAAAGCCGATGAAACGCTTTCGCCCGACTATATGATAGGCAAGATGGGAGTGGAGCAGTATTGTGAGAAATATCTTCGCGGTCGCAACGGATATGCAATTGTGGAAACCGATGTTTCAGGAAAAGTTATATCGGTGGTGGAAGGCAAAAGACCGGTCAACGGAAATGATGTATATCTTACAATTGATATTGAGCTGCAAAAAGCTGCTCTGAATGCTCTGGAAGTCACTATTGAAGAAATTATCGCAAAAGCCGACGGCGAAAAGAACTTCGGAGATGCCAATGCCGCAGTCGCCATAGTTATAGATGTGGATACCGGTGAACTGCTGGTCTGTGCAAACAACAAATATTTTGATCCTTCGTGGTTTGTAGATAATGATGAGCAATCGGTCGCAAAAAGGATGGAAACTATAACCGATGCGGTAAATACGCCTATGTTCAACAGAGCCATTCAGGCAATGTATACCCCCGGTTCCATTTTCAAACCCATAGTTGCCGTTGCCGGTTTGGAGAGCAAAACCATAGCCCATGATTCGGTAATCGAATGCAAAATGAAGGCGGAAATAGGGGAACATAATTTTACATGTTTAAGTTGGCACGGCAAAATAAATGTAACCAAAGCAATCGAGCAATCGTGTAACATTTTTTTCAATCAGCTGGGTGTGGATATAGGAATAGATGCTATAGATGCGTGGGCAAGGGCATTCGGATTCGGAGAAAAGACGGGTATTGACCTTCCCAATGAAAGCAGCGGAATTATCAGCGGTAAAGAGTACAAGATGCAGACTTTCGGGGAAAGGTGGTGGCCGGCCGATACCGCCCAAACGGCAATCGGACAGTTGTATAACAACTTCACTCCGATACAGATAGCCAGCTACACGGCAACTTTAGCTTCGGCAGGTAAGAAATATACTCCGCATGTAATACTGAAAATTGTTGATGAGTCCGGTGATATAGTATACGAAGGGGATAAATCCTATACAGATATAGGGATGTCAAAAGAAACCGACGCCACCGTACGTCATGCTATGGAGCAGGTTGCTAAAGAAGGTACCGCAAGCAGGATATTCGCCAAATATCCTCTTAGAGTTGCAGCCAAGACCGGAACGGCGGAAACGGGATGGGAAGTGGATTCTTCTTCCAACGGTCTTTCCATAGCCTACGCACCTGCCGATAATCCTGATATTGCCGCTTGCGTTGTAATAGAAAAAGGTGTGTGGGGTTCCTACACCGTTCCGGCAATAATGAGAATATTCAATGAATATTTCGACATCCAACCGGAAGAAGAGATAATAGATGATACTTTGGTTACAAATGAACAGTAGAGGAGGAAAATCCAATCGCATGAGATGATCGGATTATACGTTATGAAAGGTCTGATTCATGTTTATACGGGAGAGGGCAAAGGCAAAACCACTGCATGTACAGGTGCCGCAATAAGAGCAGCCGGGTCGGGAATGACAGTATATTTTGTACAATTCCAGAAGGGGGCGGACAGCGGGGAACTGAACATATTAAGAAAGACTGAAAATATTGAAGTAAACAGGATATGCACTTTTACCAAGTTTTATTTCTATATGAACGAGCAGGAAAAAGCTCTTTATACAAAAGAACATAGAGAGGCTTTCAACTCAATCAAGGATACTGTTAAAAAAGATCCGTTTAAATATGATATGCTGGTTCTGGATGAAATCTTAGGTGCGGTTAAATTGGGTATTATAGCGGAAGATTCACTTTCGGATTTTCTTAAGACAAAACCTGCGCATCTGGAGGTACTCTTAAGCGGAAGAGATGCATCGGAAAATATCATTAATATTGCCGATTATGTGTCGGATATAAAGTGTGTGAAACATCCTTACAACAATAATATAGCTGCCAGAAAAGGTATAGAATATTAATAAGGTAATAGGGAATACATGGTAGAGGGTGACAAATGATTTGCTTATCGGATAAATGGAAAGATTATGAGTTATTGGAGACCGGCGACAAAGAAAAGACCGAAAGATGGGGAGAATATATCTTGCGAAGACCCGACCCGCAGTGCATCTGGCCTTATCCCGCAGAAAGTACAATAAAACCCCACGGAGTATACAATCGCTCCGCTACCGGCGGAGGAAGCTGGCAGTGGAAGAAATCTGTTCCGGAAAGATGGCAGATAAGTTACGGACCGCTTAAATTCCATGTGGAACCTACCGGTTTCAAACATACCGGATTATTTCCCGAACAGGCATATAACTGGGATTTTCTTACGGATAGAATAAAGAGCGAGTATAAGGCGAGAGAGGGTAAAATCAATGTCCTGAATCTTTTTGCATATACAGGCGGTGCCACGGTGGCATGTGCATATGCGGGCGCTTCGGTATGTCATGTGGATGCTGCCAAAGGTATGGTTGCGAGGGCAAAGGAAAATGCCCGCTTATCGGGATTGGGCGACGCCCGGATAAGATATATAGTGGATGATGCCGTAAAATTCATTAAAAGAGAGATTAACAGGAACAACAGGTACGATATAGTGATAATGGATCCGCCTTCCTACGGAAGAGGACCCAAGGGGGAGATGTGGCAGGTGGAAGACAGCCTATATAACCTCATATATTTATGTATGCAGGTGTTAAGCGATACGCCTTCGGTTTTTATGGTTAATTCCTATGCATCGGATATATCGGCAACCGCCATAGAAAACATACTGGAACTGACTGTAAACAGTAAATATCCCGGCATTATCACATCTTATGAATTGGGATTGAAACAGTCGAACAGTTCCGTTATTCTGCCTTGCGGATATACAATAAGGTGGGAGAGCAAGTGAATATATTATACGAGGACAATCATATAATAGTCGTGGTAAAAGCAGCCAATCAGCCTGTTATGCAGGATGCTTCCTTTGATTATGATCTTCTTACCGAGGTTAAGGACTATATTAAGATTAAATACAATAAACCGGGAAATGTTTATGCGGGACTTGTGCACAGGTTGGACAGACCGGTAGGCGGGGTAATGGTTTTTGCCAAGACATCCAAAGCGGCTTCCAGGTTAAGCGAGCAAATAAGGAATAATCAGGTAACAAGAAAATATTTGGCGGTTGTGTCGGGAAGAATGAGTAAGACAAGCGATACATTGGAAAGCCTTATATATAAAGATGAGGATAAGAGGACTTCGTTTGTTGTGAACAAGGCGGAAAAAGACGCCAAACCTGCCAGTCTCAGATATACGGTATTGAAGACATCGGGCGATTATTCATTGCTGGAAATAGAGCTTAAGACCGGCAGACATCATCAGATAAGGGTACAGCTTGCAAATATAGGGCATCCCGTTTACGGGGATATGAAGTACGGTAAAGGGCCCAAAGGCAATATCGCTTTGTTTTCCTACAGTCTGGAACTTATTCATCCCGTTACAAAAGAAATTATGAAATTTACTGCCGAGCCGGACTACACCAGACCGCCCTGGCCTCTGTTTAAATAGTCGATTTTTTCTAATATTTCTTCTTTTGTCACAGCGGTCAACCCGTTGAATTGTTTTGTTAACGCACTCTTCATCAGCCTTACGCCTTCGTCATAATCGCCTTGTGAACAGTAAACCAATGCGGCGTTGTAATATGCCTCGGGAAAATTCAGCGGCTCGCTCAATAATTCGTCATACATTCTTCTTGCCCGGTCGGTGTCGCCTATAAGGAAATATGTATATGCCAGATTATCTTTTATACCTTTACTGCCTAAGTTATACTGATATGCCTTTTTATTAACCTGCAGCGCTTTATTCAAGTCTTCGGAGTATGTGAGTACCGTACCGTAAGAGACATACAGGCTGGTGGATTCGAATTTTGAAGCTATTTTATCAAAGAGCTCTACCGATTGTTCTATTTTTCCGGTTTTCCACAAAGCCAGAGCTTCATTGGAGGAAAAAGCAATATACTGATCTTCGGTCATGTAACGGTTGCGATTTTCCCCGGTTATCTCCAAGGCTTTATCGTATTTACCCGCTTTCAACAACATATATATGAATATATTGGCGGTATCCATTGAGGAATTTTTCATCTTATATGCTTTATAAGCAGGCCTTAAAGCCTTTTGCAGTTCACCCTTCTTATCGAAATATCCCGTCTGTATAAGAAAGATATTTTCCAGCTTTATGTATACAAAGATAGCAAGATATATTAAAAGAACAATTCCGAATACAAGCCATTTTCCTATCAACGCAAACACAAGACATATTATGGGGAATGCCGCAAACAGTAATATATTTATTAATAGTTTCTTTCTGTTTATTTTTTTCTCGATTTCGCTGTTAGTATTCATTGCTATCCTTTTTCATAAACGATTTTACTATATTATACCGTAAAAATCATTGTTTAACTCATAAAATAAAGTTTACGCATAAGAAACACTATGACTTCATAGCCGATATTGATATTAGTTTACGGTACATATAGAATATAGATGTGCGGAGGTATAACGGTGCGTTTATGTAAGAACTGCGGAACCAACAACAGTTTCGGTTCCAGGTATTGTGAAGAATGCGGACAAAAGCTGGAGATTAAGCTGGAGTTTCCTAAAATAAAGAAACCCTTACAGATCAATAAAAATGCAATAATTACTTTATTGATTTTTGTTGTTGTGACCGTTCTTCTTATACTGCTTATCTCTTCATCCGGCAGAGTGGAACAGTCTCTGGATTTATACTTCAGTGCTTTGCAAAAGAATCAAATGGAGCGCTTCATTGATGCTTTTCCTCCTCAGGTGGAGAAAGTATTCACACCCGGAAGCAAAATAGATAATATAAAGCATGAAGATTTCAGGATGACATTTGATGAGGACTATGCGGATAATCTTGCCCGATTCGGTAACCGTTTCCGTGTCAGATATACCGTTAAGGTTAAAGAATATTGGTCTAAAGAAGAAATCAACGCACAGAAAATACTGTTGTATGATATCTGGGGTATACCCAAAACATCGGTTAAAGATATCATTACCGTTAATGTTCGGGTAACTCTTCGAGGTGACAGTCGGGAAGAATCCTATACAATGGCTCTGGATATGGTAAAAATATACGGCAGATGGTATGTTTATCCCGATTATGATGCTTTCATGCATACAAGACCGTGATTTTCCGAGTATTGTTTTAATACGGATATTGCGTAAAAACATATTTTTATGATATTATAAATAAGAACTTAATAAATATATAGAGAGGGGTAGCAAATTATGAAATGTGTAAAATGTGGCAATGAATTGGAAGCCAATACAAAATTCTGTGCAAGTTGCGGAGTAGCTGTAGAGCAAGCTAAACCGGCAGCGAAACCTGCAGCAGAGAAACCGGCAGCAAAAGCTGCAGAGAAACCGGCAGCGAAACCTGCAGCAAAGGCTGCGGATAAGCCTGCTGAAAAAGTTGCGGAAAAACCTGCTGAGAAACCTGCGGCAAAGAAGGCTGCACCGAAGCCGGCGGAAAAACCCGCGGAAAGTGCAAGTTTCTGCAATAATTGCGGAGCTGCTTTAGAACCGGGAGCAAAATTCTGTGCCGGATGCGGAGCGGGAGTAGGTGCTCCGGGCGCAGCGGGAGCAACACCTTTTGCAGCAATGCCGCCCGTTCAACCGCAGAAAGGTGCTAAGGAAACTTTTGAAGATATTAACAAGACTCCGGATTCTACCGATGAGTATGATCCTGAAGAAATAGAAACATTCAAAGGCATCTGTATTGTTGCTTATCTCGGCATACTTGTGCTTATTCCGACATTATGTTTCCCGAAAATAAAATTTGTAAGATACCATTCGAATCAGGGTTTAATACTTGCGATAATCAATATTGCATTTTCTATGGTAATCAGCTTCTTCAATTTCATTGTAAGGCTTATTGTTGCGGATTGGTTACGTGTATTCCTGGCGATAATTGTCGGCATAATATCGTTTGCGGGTGCTGTAGTACTTCTATACCTCGTTGTTACCGGTATTATAAATGCCGCTAAGGGTAGAGCAAAGGAATTGCCGTTTATAGGGAAGTTCAGAATTCTCAATTAATATCTGAATGATTTTACGGTCGTTATAGTTAGTTAAAATCCCCGTTTGCGGAATTAAGTTTCTGCAATCGGGTTTTTTTATTTCCGGGAGTTGGTGCTGAAATATTGACATATTTATCTGCTCATGGTACATTTGTGGAAAATTATTTAAGGAGTTGTGAATGACGGATTTATCCGTAAGCATCATTATAATCATAGTATCGGCGCTGTCAGTCATTATTGCAACAGTTGTTGTGAGCAATGCTGCAGGTGAGTCATATAAACTCAACCGGAGGGAACGGACCGCATAACCGACCGGTAAGCAAAATGACAATCCTACAGAACATGGAACTGTAGGATTTTTTTAAAAACAGGAGGAAGTTTGAAAGCGACGGGAACAAAAGTAATAATAGAAACACTCATAGAGCAGGGATGTGACACCGTATTCGGATATCCCGGAGGAGCGGTGTTGAGCATATATGATGAATTGTACCGGCACAGTGATAAAATCCGTCATATAACCTGTGCTCATGAGCAGGGGGCTGCTCATGCAGCCGATGCATATGCCAGAGTGACGGGTAAAACGGGAGTGGTAATAGCCACTTCAGGACCGGGTGCCACGAATCTTGTAACCGGAATAGCAAATGCTTATCTTGACTCGTCTCCGATTGTTGCCATTACCGGTAACGTACCTCTTTCTTTACTGGGAAAAGACAGTTTTCAGGAAGTGGACATAACGGGAGTAACAATGCCCATAACCAAGCACAACTATATAGTTAAGGATGTAAACGAGCTTGCCGATGTTATAAGGGAGACATTTTTTATTGCTCAATCGGGAAGACCGGGACCGGTGTTGATAGATGTTCCCAAGGATGTTCAGACTGCAGTCTGTAATTTTGAACATAAAAAAACTGTAAAGAAAGAGAGAGAGTGTTTTGTAACGGAAGAGCAACTTCTTTTGGCAGCTAAACTGATATCTCAATCCGAGAAACCGTATATATACTGCGGCGGAGGGGTAGTCATATCACAGGCGGGTGAGGAAATAGCAAAATTGGCCGAGAAAACAGATTCACCCATAGGGTTTTCCATGATGGGTCTTTCAGCAGTATCGGCCGATAACCCTTATTGGCTGGGAATGACGGGAATGCACGGCAGATTCGCATCCACAAAGGCACATTCGGAGGCTGACCTCATAATAGCCGTCGGAGTACGTTTTTCCGACCGTGCAACAGGAAACAGAGCCAAATACACACAAAATGCAAAGGTTATTCATATTGATATCGACCCTGCGGAGATAAATAAAAATATCTCGGTACACTGCAGCCTGGTAGGCGATGTTAAAGAGGTAGTTACGAAACTTCTGGACAGACTGGAGAAAAAGACAAATACGCAATGGATGGATGCGGTACAAAGGATGAAAAACCTGGAGACAATGCGGTCCGATGGAGATTCCGCTATGCATCCTGAGGATATTATTGAAAAAGTAATGGAATATACTAAGGACAGTACGATTGTTGCAACCGATGTCGGTCAGCATCAGATGTGGGTTGCACAGTATTACAGGTTTAAAAAACCCCGTACTCATCTTACATCCGGAGGTTTGGGTGCAATGGGTTTCGGAATGGGAGCGGCTATAGGAGGATGTGTGGCATCGGGAGGCAAAAGAACGGTGCTGTTTACCGGAGACGGTTCTTTCGGTATGAATCTTATCGAGTTGGCCACTGCGGTAACATACAGCTTGCCGTTGGTTATAATCCTGTTCAACAACGGTGTCTTAGGTATGGTGAGGCAATGGCAGCATGCGTTTTTTGACAGCAGATATTCACATACCACACTGGACAGAAAGACCGATTTCGTAAAGCTTGCCCAGGCATTCGGTGCCGCGGGATACAGAGCAACCGATATAAAGACGTTGGAGGAAGCATTGGAAAATGCTTTTAAGATACAAGGACCGACGGTGATTGACTGTGTGATTGATAAAGAGGAAAAAGTATATCCCATGATACCGCCCGAAGGATCCATAGATGATATAATAACAAGGTAGCAAGAGGTGCATTATGAAAAAAGGACAGTTCATATTAAGCGTATTGGTAGCAAATCATGCCGGGGTTCTTACCAGAGTATCCGGACTGTTTTCCAGAAGAAACTATAACATAGACAGCTTGAATGTAGCCGTTACAGAAGATCCGCTCTTCTCCAGAATGACCATAATAGCCAGAGGAGATCAAACGGTAAGGGAACAGATAACCAAGCAGTTAAGCAAGCTTCACGACGTAAAGAAGATTGAGCTTCTTACTCCGGAAAAAACCGTCTTGCGAGAGCACCTGCTTATAAAAATAAGGGTAACAAAGAAGACAAGAGGCGAAATAGTGGAGTCGGTAAACATTTTCAGAGGCAGGGTAGTGGACTTCAATATTGATGCACTGACCGTGGAAGTTACCGGCGAATCGGATAAACTGGATGCATTTATAAAGTTCGTGTCTCAGTTCGGAATTCTGGAGATGTGCAGAGCCGGAGCATTGGCGGTAAAACGCGGGGCCGGAAATGATAACAAAGAGGAAGAATAGGAAGCGTATTATGGTTGGAAGAAGAATAGAAATTTTAGATTCCACATTACGGGACGGCGCCCAAAGTGAAGGCATATCTTTTTCCGTCAGCGACAAACTTAACATAGTCAAAGCACTGGATTGCTTCGGTATAGACTATATTGAAGCGGGAAATCCCGGATCCAATCCCAAAGACATGGATTTTTTTCAACAGGCAGCCCGGTTGAAACTGAAACACGCAAAATTATGTGCATTCGGAAGTACCTGCAGAACAGGTATCCACCCTGAGGACGACAAAAATATCCGTGCCCTTATAAACACCGGATTGGATACATTGGTGATATTCGGGAAAGCATGGGATTTGCATGTTGAGAAAGTATTGAATATATCAAAGGCGGAAAACCTTAAAATTGTAGAACAGACTATATCCTATTTAAAATCTCTGGGGAAATACATCATTTTCGATGCCGAGCATTTCTTTGACGGATATAAGTCCGATGCCGACTATGCCTTGGAAGTATTGAGATATGCCGTTAAGGGCGGAGCGGATGTGTTGACTTTGTGTGATACAAACGGCGGAAGTCTGCCCGATGAAGTGGAAAGAATCACTGAAGCGGTGTTGTCGTTATTTCCTCATTGTAGCATTGCGATACACTGTCATAACGACACGGGATGTGCCGTTGCAAACAGCCTTGCTGCAGTAAACGCCGGTGCGGGTATGGTTCACGGTACTTTTACGGGAATAGGGGAGCGGTGCGGGAATGCCGACCTTTCGGTAATATTGCCCAATCTCAAACTTAAGATGGGTTATACCTGCAACGGAGATATTTCTCAGCTTTATTCGGTAGCCAGAAGAATCGCCTATATATCCAATACACAGATTGATAATAACAGACCGTATGTCGGAAAATCCGCATTTGCACATAAAGGCGGTATGCATACCGACGGAGTACTGAAAGTACACAGCAGTTTTGAGCATGTGGATCCCGAGTCGGTAGGCAATAAAAGAAAGTTCTTAATGAGTGAAGTTGCGGGCAGAAGTACGCTAATAGCGAAAGCTTCCGCTATAGTACCCGATATTAAAAAAGACTCAAAGGAAGTATCGATAATATTGGAGAAACTCAAGGAAATGGAGCATTACGGGTATCAGTTTGAAGCTGCGGATGCATCTTTTGAATTGCTTGTCAAAAGGACCTTAGGATTGTATAAACCTCATTTTAATCTGGTTTTGTATAAGACAATGAGCGAATTTCCCGTACCTGCGGGCGGTATGCCCGCTTCGGCGACCATAAAAGTGGAAGTTGACGGCAAAGAAGAGATAACGGCGGTAATGGGAAACGGTCCGGTTAACGCATTGGATCTGGCATTGAGAAAGTCGTTGACAGTATTTTTCCCGGCCATAAAAGAAATGCAGCTCATGGACTATAAGGTGCGAGTACTGGAGGAAAACAGCACTACAGCGGCTAAAGTAAGGGTGCTTATCGAAACATCCGACGGCAAGAAGAGTTGGTCGACAATAGGAGTATCCAACGACATAATTGAAGCAAGCCTTATAGCTTTGGCGGACTCGATTGAATATAAGCTTTCGATGAACGAATAATATTATAAAATAGCACTACCGCATTTTCCGCAGAATCTGGTGCCCGGTTTAAAGGGTGTGCCGCAGTTTTTGCATACATTTAAAGGCGGTAATGTTGAAGTTGTTGCAGGTGCTCCGCATACTCCGCAGAACTTGGCTCCCGGTTTGAACGGGGTATTGCATCTGGGACAAGCATTGGAGGATGAAACCGCAGCAGCACCGCAGTAAGCACAGAATTTAGCTCCCGCTACAAGTGTCGCTCCGCAATATGCACAGGAATTGGAAGCACTCTGTACTTGGGGAACCTGCGCACCGCAACCCGAACAAAACTTAGCATTTTCTTTCAATAATGTACCGCATTTTGGACAATTCATAAGCTCCCCCTTGTAATCAAAAACATTCTTGACACAATTATTTTAACAGAATATATTCCGAATTCAATATGCATAGAGAAATAATGAAAGTTTCAAGATGCACTCTGTTCTGTAATAACCCTGTTTTTGTGCATTTATAAGATGCTGAAGAGTAAAGCTTTATCGGATTTATGCTGTATATAAGATATGTAAAGGACTAACTCAATATTTTTTCCGCAAAAGATATTTTCTCTAAGAGTGTTGTTTTTGTCTTGTGATATTCGTTAACGGTGTCTATAAGCTTTTCTTTCTGTTTCTTCTTTTCTTGATTAAGCTGTTCCGCATTTTTTTTGATACATTTGAATATAACATATACTGCAGCTAAAATTGCTGAATAGAGTAAGCCAAGTAATGGGAGAAGTATAGAGGATTCTCCTTCTTTACTGAATATATTAGTGAGTAAACCTATCAAGGAAATGACACCTAGTATAATGGCCGTAGGAATAAAATAAAAGAGTTTGCTGTCATTACGTCTCTTACATATAATATCAGACTCTATTATTTCATTAGACAGCAGGGTAATTCTGCTTTCTAGAGATAATATGTTTGCTTGAGCGGTAAGTAATTGATTAACCCATTCCTCTTTGTCCAAAGACAGTTTGCTGTGAAACTTATAAACCTGCTGATTATAGGTTCTCCACGTCTGCTCCAACTTGTCCAGCATATCGGAGGGAGCGACATTAAATGCGCAGTTGGCATAATATTTAATGTCATCTGTTTCCTTTCTGCTGATTTCAGGAGAATCAAAATCATTTGTTTTTACGCGAACCAATCCCCACCAGCCCCTGTAATCACCGGGAGCATCGTTGGCAACACTGTGGAACAGCTCATATGCTTTGTCAATATTATTGTGCTTTTTGAAAAATATCTCTGCATTTTTAAGACGTGTCTCAACGGATTTCTCATCATGTATATGCACATCGGCTTTTTCTATTTTATATTCATAGTATGTTTTGTAATTTGTTATTGCTTTTTCAGTTACAAAGGGGGTATTGCAATTTGGGCATATCGCTGCATCCTTGGAACTGTCAATTTGCAGATTCGCACCGCATTGGGTGCATTTTGCGGCTACTAGCGGCATAGGAAACTCCTTTATTTATTATTTTGAGTGTATACAATTGCTGTCAAATTGTCAACAAAAAGCCACTGTTGTAATGACTGCCTATTGTCTGTTTTAATAATGTGAAAATGTGTTATTAAAAAAAGAACCGCTCTGCTGAACGGCTCTTTCGGTTGTTATCTTTCGTTTTTTATACTACTGCCTGTAATACAAAGTTCAGTATGAACAAGGCTGAAGAAACCCATAATACCGGTGATATGTCTTTAAACTGTCTCTTGCAAACTTTGACTATCAGGTAGAAAATGAAGCCCATTGCAATACCCGTTGTGATGGAGTAAGCAAGTGCCATGAATATACCTGCAAAGAAAGCCGGTATTGCTTCTTCCAGTTCCGACCATTGAATTTCCTTGAATGAGGAAAGCATCATTATACCTACTACCACAAGTGCGGGAGCAGTTGCCGCTCCGGGAATGGAACTGATGAAGGAAGCAAAGAATGCACTTAATGCAAAACAAATTGCAACTACAACACTGACAAGACCGGTACGTCCGCCGACTGCTATACCTGCTGCACTTTCAACATAAGTAGTAGTATTGGATGTGCCGAATATAGCACCGATGGATGTTGCGGTTGCGTCTGCAAATAAAGCTTTGTCCATTTTGGATTTGAATCCCGAGCTGGATTCCATTGCTTTTTCGTCTTCTTCGCTGAATATTCCCGTCTGACGTCCCGTTCCGATAAATGTTCCTATCGTGTCGAAAGTATCGGATAAGCTCATTGCGAAAATTGTAATAAGAACTATGGGCAATTTTGAAACATCGGAGAACAGTGAACCCAGTCCCTCTTTTGTGAATATAACGCCGAGTGTTGTAGGCAACACATTAACGGCATCAATGAAACTTACTTTGTCCGCAGATGTTGTTACTCCTAACGGAATACCGATAAGTGTTGCGGCTACTATTCCGATAAGTATTGCACCCTTTACCTTGAGCAGAAGGAGTACTATCGTAAGAACAAGACCTATAATAAATACATATATAGCGCCCGTATTAATAACCGACATGGACGGTACTCCGGCACCGAAATTAATGGCACCTACATTCAATAATCCGATGTAAGCGATGAATATTCCGATACCGCCGCCGATAGCATTCTGAAGGCTCTTCGGTATTGCTTTTATTATATGCTTACGAATTTTAGTTACCGTGATAAGTATGTTTATTACTCCGCAGATGAAAACCATAGACAATGCATGTTGCCATGAAAAACCGTAAGTAAAACATACGGTAAATACGAACAGAGCGTTTAACCCCATTCCGGGAGCCTGTGCATACGGAACATTGGCAACAAGACCCATTATCAGTGTACCGATTATCGACGCAATAATGGTTGCAAGGAAAACAGCTCCCCATTCCATTCCTGCCAGCGATAACATTCCCGGGTTAACAGCGATAATATATGCCATTGTAACGAATGTTGTCAGACCCGCCAAAATCTCTGTTGACACTTTTGTGCCATTTTCTTTGAGCTTGAACATGTTTAAATCCCCCTTTTGAATTTAATATACTGCAAGTATATTACATGGTGATAAATTGTCAATATAAAAGACGAAAAAATAACTCGAATTTATTAAATTCCACAACATGTTGTTATATGACATAATCAAAAACGATACATATTGATTTTTGCTGTACTCACTGAAATTTACGGTTGTACAGAGGATTTTTCTTGAAAAAATTTTTGAAAACAGAAAAAGACCGTAACTCCTGTGAAGTTACGGCCTTAGATTTTTACAACAAATCGGATTATTGTCCTCTTGCGTTAAAGTCCTGACAGATATAGTTCATTGCAATGGGAAGTCTATGCAAATAAATGAAAGGTCCTACTATGATAAGCGATCCTAATACACCCCAAAGCCAATATGTATTGGAATTGAATGTGTAAGCTATGTTCCTGTGAGTAAGAGCCCAACCGACACGATTACTCATTTTGTGTATCCAGACTATACCGCCTATTCCTGCTGTAAGAGGAGCTATCAACAGTGCCAAAAGAACAAAGTGCATTGTTTTCTTACCGTCATACGGAGAACAGACAGTGTTCAGATCTCTGCCTACTTTGTAAAAATATACAATACCGTATATTCCGAGTGTGACGATACTGAGGAGAATAAATCTTCCTAAACTTCTATTTGTTTGTAGTGGTGTTACTTGCATTACATATACCCCCTTTGTTATTTTATATAACCACATGTTTATACTAAAAGTATACTTTTATTAAAAACTTGTGTCAATGTTTTTACACAATTTTCCGTTATAGTCCCAATCTTCGCAATGAATGTATAAAATACAGCATTGTGGAGGAATACCAGTTACCGCAATCGGAAGGCTCTCCCGTAATGGGGTGAAGTTCCTGCCCGAAATTCAGTTTATCGGTCAGGCACCATGCCGTTATCCATTTTTTCATGTTGTCTTCCAGTTGCTCGGAGAAACCGTATTTATCCATCCATCTCAATGACCGAAGAGCTACCAGTCCCTGTGAATAAAAGCCCCATGAATTACCTTGTCTGTTCTGTATCCATAACGGGTCGGAAATAGAGACGGCGGGGTAGGGGTAAGGAGTCTTGAATTCCTTCGGGTTATCAAGGTATTTGCTGAAAATACTTTTAGCCATATCTACATCCAATACATTTTCACAGAACAGATTGGTTATTGAAATTGATTTGCACTTTATTTTATTCCCGTGCCTGTCTACATCATAAAAAAAGTCATCCTGCTCGTCATAACATATCTCCAGTATTTTTTTCTTGACCTCACGTGCGGCTTGTTTCCAATCATGAGCTTCCTGTTCAAGTCCCAGTTTTCCGGCCATTACAGCAAGTGCCGTCATGGACCCGTAAAAAACCGCATTCATATCGGGTGTTATATGAGGAAGCGAGTGGTCGTCATGCGGGTAATCCTTTGCATCTTCGGAGATGTTGCCTTTATACTTGATATTTGCAAACCTTCCGCTGTTATCATGTCCCGTGTCATATCCGCAGAACATTTCAATCAGACCGGTTTTCATGGTCATTCTGTTTCGGGTAAGCCAGCGGTCCCACTTTTTGCATCTGTCATAACACTCCGCCAGAAGTTCCGTGTCATTATTCTGTATGCATGTCTCCAAACACAGTCTGGCAAAGGACAGACATTCCTGAATCTGGCTGTATCCTACCTTGTTCTTGAATTTGTTACCTTTTTCGGGATCTATTACATAGCAGGGGAACTGTCCGTCGGGTTTTTGCCTGTCCAGAAAAAGACGAATCTGATGCACCGATACGGTCGGATCGGTCTTATCGTAATTAACCCAGGATACCGCATCATAGACATGTTCCAACCATACACCGGGATATGTGTCGGATATGAGAAAGACATTGCCTTCTGAACCCGCCATTTTTTTAAGATGGTAGTTATAGATTCTGTCCAGAACCAATTCTTTCTTTTTCTGAATTACTTGTTTTGAAGGCATCTGCATTTCCATTTATTTTCCTCAAGTTTCTTAATTTTGACCATAATCAATTCTAATTAATAAGAGATTTTGTGTCAATGAGTACCAAGTCGAATTTGTTACCTTGAAAGTCTATGTTTATCAGCCGGTAAACGGTAAAAGTGTATAATATAGATAAGGAGAGTGATTGGCAAAGAACTATATCATAAAATGCACATGGAATTTCAGGTTTTAATACATCCCGACGAATTATCATATGAGTGGATTGACCGGGTTATATCAAGCGGTATTGATGCAATAGGTATTCACCCCGTGGGAGGATACAGGGCTCGGGAGAGTCTTGCCGATTTGGTGGAAAGATTCAAAGACAATAATTTTACCGACCTTATAGATTATGCATCGGACAACGGTATAAAAATAGAGTACGAAATGCATGCGGCTTCCTACCTTATGCCAAGAGAGCTTTTTTCCAGTCACCCCGAGTATTTCCGAGTAGATGAAGCAGGTAACAGAAACAACGATGCAAACTTCTGTGTTTCAAACCAAGAAGCGCTGCAATATGTGAGCAATGCGGCAGCAATCCTGGCATCCGGGCTTTACAAAAGTTCGGAAAGATACTATTTCTGGTTGGATGATGTTAAGAATAAGAAGTGTATGTGTGAGAAATGCCGCAACCTTTCCATGTCCGACCAACAAATGATATTCATTAATGCGGCATTAAAAGAAATCCAAAAAAGTAATCGGAAAGCCAAGATGGCATATCTTGCATATTTTGACTGTATTACACCTCCGCAAAAGATAAAACCTGTTAAAGGAGTTTTTGCGGAATATGCTCCTATGGGGAAATATGTGTCCGAAACGCAAACACATAAAAACTCTAAAATAAATGAAGAAAGCGATATCAACAATCTGTTTTCCGTTTTCTCAAAGAGCAACTCCAAAGTGTTGGAATATTGGCTGGATAACTCCATGTTTTCCAACTGGACCAAGCCGGAGAAGAAGTTTGTTCCGGACAATAAAATGATAAAAGAAGATATAGAGAAATATCATTCTTTAGGATTTGAATATATTTCAAGTTTTGCCTGCTACCTTGGACCGGAATACACAAAGCTGCACGGGCAACCGGATTTGTCGGCTTTTTATGAGGTTGTTAAAAGTAAAAAACATTAATATTTAAAAAATTATAAATCAATCTCAACAGGTTTAGATTTGGATATCTCTAATATTGCATTACCGTCAACCTTGATTTTCTCGCCTTCCTCACATGTCACATTCAAACATACCCTGGTTTCAGAATCAGCTCCTATACACTCATAATAGTTCGTACAATTCCAGTCTGTTTCACCTTTACCGATTTTTACTAAATAGCAGTCTCCCCATATGCATTTGAAATCATATGTTCCAGGAGGAATATCTTTTCCTATGACATATATACCGTTCGGAAGTTGGTTTTTCCCAAGCACGGGATAATGGTTTTTATTCTCTTTATCCTCTATTTGCAGTTGCGATGTGCTTGATTTTTCTTTTCCGGGAGGATCATAAACAAATTGAAGTAATTTATTGCATTTTTCAGTATCGCTTCGTGCTTTAATAATTTTTTTACTGCCGTCTTTGAATGTAACACTAAATGTATATTGACCGCCGTCCGGCACTTCAGACGGCATCATAATGGATCTTCCGTCGCCCCACTTCCAACCGGATGAATAGCCGTAATTATATTTAGTGGTATAAAGTTGTGTAATGTCTATAACCATAACGGATTTTATTTCGCTGTAATCAATTTCTTCATCTTTAAATATCAAACTTAATAAAGTAGCAAAGAGTCCCATTATGTTACCTGCCTTATACTGATAACCAAATATTAACATAAAAATGCAGAGAAGAGAACAGAAGGTTTGATGAATAAACATTGTATAACAATAAATGTTCAATAACAGAAGAAAAAAGAACACCTCACGGTGTTCTTTTTGGTGGAGAGAGATGGATTTGAACCATCGAAATCATAGATAACAGATTTACAGTCTGCCCCCTTTGGCCACTCGGGAACCTCTCCGTACACTGTTTTATATTGGCGACCCGGATGGGGCTCGAACCCACGACCTCCAGCGTGACAGGCTGGCATTCTAACCAACTGAACTACCGGGCCAATGGTGACCCTTAGGGGACTCGAACCCCTGTTACCGCCGTGAAAGGGCGATGTCTTAACCACTTGACCAAAGGGCCACAAAAAACAGCAATGCGTATTTTATAATACATCTATATGCAATGTCAAGCATAAAATGGCTTTTGTCTTGTTATTCCGGGATATACTCTTTTCGTCTGTTGGGACAGTTTTTTCTTTGGCAGTACTGGCAGTTTACATAATCCTTGTCTGTAATAAATGTCAGTCCGGATACCGATTTGTGGGGAAGCATGAGAAAAGAGGGGGTTAAGGTAACACCTGTGTCTTTTATTTCTTCTTTCATTATCTCAAAAAGCTGTGCCTGACCGGATATAGGCCAGTCCACTGTGGAACCGGGATTGACACTTGCGGTTTTTTTAAGGTCATATGTATTCTTCATATCACGATTCAGACATCTGATTGCCGTATGTAAGAGCTTCTCCATTATATAATCTATCCAATAGCCTACAAAAGGATCGGAAATACTTTTGGAATATTCATGTACTTCGTGACCGCAGGTGGCGACATAGGGATATACATATCCGGTATGTCTTAAGTTCTTTGCGGCTATTCTGCTGTTAATGATAACATCCTCAATGCGCACCCAATCATCGTCTATTCCCGTTATTTCCTTTTTGGTAAAAAGATATTTGGGACATGCGATGCTTATGCACTTATCATATACTTCATTGAATTCATCAATATCATCTTCCGATATTCTTAATCTTTTTATGATATCTTCTTTGTCAATCGTATAATCGTCTTTGTTTAATTTAATAACCATAACCGCCTCCGGCATCATCAAAGAACATTATACATGTTTTGTAATAAAATTTCTTCTTTTTAGTTAATATGGCATATTAAGGATGAATAACCGCTGCATTGCTGTATTATTTATGTGTCGTTTCCATTAAAAAAGCACCCGCATAGCAAGTGCCTTTTCTGATTGGTGACCCATAGGGGACTCGAACCCCTGTTACCGCCGTGAGAGGGCGATGTCTTAACCGCTTGACCAATGGGCCGAGCATAAATATGATATGTATTTCCTCCGTGCCTGTCAAGAGTTATAAAAGAAATACGGATGATAATACTTGTTTAAGTTTACATCCGTAATCTCGTGATTCAATTATATCATTGTATAATCATCTGACTTGCTTTTACTATATAAACAGGTTTACATCAGATTCTTCGGCATCACCCAGGTAGGAGCCTACACCTGCAAGTTCCACACCGTCAATCAGTTCCTCGGGTTTAATGCCCATTACATCCATACTCATGGTACAGGCTACTATCTTTACACCCTGTTTCATTGCCTTTTCAATGAGGGTTTCCAGCGAATCCACGTTTTTGTCTTTCATTATCTTTTTCATCATGGCTGTTCCCATACCGCCCATATTCATTTTGGAAAGGGAAAGTTTTTTGCTTCCGCGAGGGAGCATCCAACCGAACATGGCTTCCATGAATGTTTTCTTTACCTGCTGCTTTTTAGGTTTACGAAGGGCTGTCAGCCCCCAGAATGTGAAGAACATTGTAACTTTTCTACCCATTGCTGCCGCACCGTTTGCGATAATGAAGCTTGCCAGCACTTTGTCCAAATCGCCCGAGAAAACAATTATGGTTTTACCGTCGGTTTCTTTGGTCACTGCGGTTTTGTCGCTGTTTGAACCTTTCTTAACTGTTGCCACATAAGAGTTTCCTTGTTTTTCGTTTGTGAGTAGGGTATTGCCGGTACGTCTGCACCAGGCACCGATATCTTTCATAAATCCGGGATCGGAAGCGGTTACCTCCAGAATTTCGCCGTCTTTCATATCTTGCAGTGTTTCAAAGACTTTCATAATGGGACCGGGACACTGCAAACCTGTACAATCTATACTTATTGATGCCGTTGAAGAAATATATTTTTTGATATCCCCGCTGTCGGAAACAGGAAGAGCATTTCTTTTCGCGTTATCATATTTATCGTAATGAGTGGACCTGTAAAAACGCGTTCCTGCAGGGTAAAGCAGAACATCGGTAAAACCGTTCTGGAGCAGTATTCTGGTTGCATTATATGAACGAACACCGATGGCACAGAAGACTATGGTACGTTTATTCTTATCCAGTTCGTTTATTCTGTCGCGAAGCTGACCTAACGGAATATGTTTTGCTCCGGGAAGAGCAAATGCCATTATTTCCGCTTCTTCGCGGACATCCAACAGTACCGCATCGGGATTGTTCTCTACAGCATTCCACTCTGAAAAACGTACTATACCCTGTAATATATTTTCCGCAACAAAGCCCGCCATATTTACCGGATCTTTTGCCGAAGAATAGGGAGGTGCGTAAGCAAGCTCCAGTTCCTTCAATTGCGAAACACCGCCGCCCAGCCGGATAGCCGTGGCGATTACATCAATACGTTTATCCACTCCGTCTGCACCTACAATCTGTGCACCGAACAGTTTTTTACCGTCTGCCGAGAACAGCAGTTTAAGTGTCATAGGTACCGCACCGGGGTAGTAACTTGCGTGGGAATTCTGCATTATAATTACCGTTTCGTAGTCTTTGCCTTTTTTAAGTCCCTGCTTTATAAGGGTTTTCTCATTGGCACCGGTTGAAGCTGCGGTTAAATCAAAAATCTTTGCTACGGAAGTGCCTTGTGTCCCTTTGTAAGTCTTACTTCCGCCGGCAATATTGTCCGCTGCTATACGTCCCTGTTTATTTGCCGGTCCGGCAAGCGGTACCATGGTGCGTTCTTTGGAAATATAGTCTTCCACCTCTATAACATCGCCTACAGCATAGATATCAGAGTCGGATGTACGTAAAAACTCATCTACCACAATACCGCCTCTTGCATTTAATGTAAGGCCGGCTTCTTTGGCCAATTTGCTGTTGGGTCGCACACCTATGGAGAGTATTACCAGATCGGCGCTTGCCGTTTTTCCGCTGCTTAATGTAATTATTACTTTATCGTCTTTATCTGCAAAAGATGTGACACCGTCTCCGAGATACAGATTTACACCGTTACCCGTTATATTCTCATGTAACAACTGTGCCATCTCATAGTCTAAAGGTGCCATGACCTGGTCCTGCATTTCCATTACCGACACTTCCAGACCGGCATGTTGCAAATTCTCCGCCATTTCCAGGCCTATGAAGCCGCCGCCTATTACCGCCGCTGTTTTTACGTTTTGTTGCTGTATCATTGCCTTTATATCGTCCATGTCCGGTACCGTCCACAGCGTTTTTATACGTGGAGAGTCAATGCCCGGTATGGGCGGACGTAAGGGTGAGGAGCCTGTGGATATTACCAGAGTGTCATAGCTTTCTTCATATATGCGTCCCGTATCAATCTCTTTGACCGACACACTCTTTTTTTTGCGGTCTATAGCAATTACTTCGTTCTTAACCCGTACATCCAGGCGAAATCTCTGTCGCATGTTTTCCGGGGTCTGCAGGAAAAGCGCCTTTCTTGACTTTATGACATCGCCTATATGATAGGGCAGTCCGCAGTTTGCGTAAGATATATATTCGCCGCGCTCCAGAATAACGATTTTTGCATTTTCATCCAATCTTCTTAAACGGGCCGCGCAACTTGCACCTCCCGCAACTCCGCCGATAATAACAGTTTTACTCATGTTCCTCCTCCTTACGGTTTTTTCTCTTACAGGAACGGTCGGATATTATGCGTCCCAGCAACCCTCCTAACAGAGCGAAGTACAATGTAGAGATAACGGGATTGGATGTTATAACGCATGTTCCGCTTGCACACCCGACAAAGAGATAATACAGATATCCCGCTCCGGCGCCTATAATTGCAGCTATTGCGATGGGAAAGTATCTCTTTAATATGTCTCTGAATTTGTACTTCATGTAGTTAAACCTCTTTCTTTCTTAAGTATAGGGAAAAGTGAGAAAAAACTCTGTGAGTATGTCACAGAAGAAAGTTTTTTTTAACATATTTTCTAAAGAGTTTTTATGAAAAACACCTGTAACTTTCGTGTTACAGGTGTCTTGCGATGGTAGCGAAGGTCAGATTCGAACCAACGACCTACCGGGTATGAACCGGTTGCTCTAGCCAACTGAGCTACTTCGCCGTTAATATCGCACGGGTAATTCTAACAAAAGGCATATTGTTTGTCAACAGGAATTAATATATACTCATTGTATATGGAGGTTTGTATGCTTTATCCTTTAAAGTTTGAGCCCGTATACAAAGACTATTTATGGGGCGGCAATAATTTAACTAAACTCAACAAAAAACTTATATACCCTATCACAGCGGAGAGTTGGGAAATATCCGCCAATAAAGACGGAATGAGTATTGTTTCCAACGGTAATCTGGCGGGCAACACTCTTTTGGACATTTTTCAACGCTATCCCAAGAAACTGTGCGGTAAAAGAGAAGTAAAACAATTTCCTTTGCTCATTAAACTTTTAGATGCCTGCTCGGCATTATCGGTGCAGGTACATCCCGATGATGCTTATGCTTATGCCAATGAAAACGGTGCTCTGGGGAAAAATGAGATGTGGTATGTGGTGGATGCAAAGCCCGATGCAAGACTTGTATACGGGCTGAAAAAAGGTGTTACCGAGGAGCAGTTCGTAAAAGCCGTCAGGAAGAATAATATAGGGAGCACATTAAATTATGTTTCCGTAAAGAAAGGCGACTGGATTTATATTCCTGCCGGGTTGGTTCATGCAATAGGAGCGGGAATTATAATAATAGAAATACAGCAGAACTCCAATACAACATACAGGGTATATGATTTTGACAGAGTGGGAGCCGACGGCAAGAAGCGGCCTCTTCATATAGAGAAAGCATTGGATGTCATTAATTTTGACGCTGCCGAGATGCAGATTAATGAAATAGTGAGTGTTTCGGGTGTGGATTATCTGGCATACAATAAATATTTTGCAGTGGAGTACATAGCTTCGGAAGGGCAATACAAGAGTGATACGCTGAATTTGTCCTTCCATACATATACCGTAATTGAGGGAGGTTTTGAGGTGGAAGGCGTGTCGGTCGGATTGGGAGAATCGGTACTGATTCCCGCATGCATGAAGAAATATACCTTAAAAGGCGGCTTCAGAGCGGTAAAAAGTTTTGTTCCGGACATAAAATAGATTTGTCCGTTAATTGATACAGCGGCATATGATATTGTCTTTTTTCCTATCGGAAAGGAGGCATTTATGTAAAATAACTATTGAATAAGATGTTGCGGTATAGTACAATAACTACCGCATTGATTCCTTGCCCCGATAAAAAGGGGCCGATTAGACCGGAAGGAGGTAAACCATATGAATCAGTATGAAACAATTTTTATTGTTGACTGTACAATGGAAGAAGAAGTTCAAAAAAGCATAGTGGAAAAGATGGTTCAGCAGATGACTGACGCCGGCTGTGTAGTGGAAAAGGTTGATGAGTGGGGAAGAAAGAAGCTTGCTTATCCGATAAATTACAAGACAGACGGCTATTATGTGCTGGTGACATTTCAGGCTGCGCCGGACTTCATTGCGGAACTTGAGCGATTGTACAGGATAACGGAAGGCATTTTAAAAGGCCAGACAATCAGGTTATAGGAGGGAAATATGAATAAGGTCATATTAATGGGACGACTTACAAGAGACCCTGAATTAAGAGCAACGGCAACCGGCACTCCGGTAGCATCCTTTTCATTGGCTGTAAACAGAAGATTTGCGGCTAAGGATGCTCAGGTACAGGCGGATTTCTTTAACGTAACCGCGTGGTCCAAGCAGGGCGAATTTGTTAATAACTATTATCGTAAGGGTATGCAGGTTGTCGTCATAGGAAGACTGCAGAATCGTACTTGGGAAGATCAGGAAGGTAAGAAGAGATATGCTACCGATGTAATTCTCGAAGAAACGTATTTTGCGGAAGGTAAGAGAGACGCGGGCGAAGGCAGCACCGGAAGCAATGCGGGAGAGGATATGGATTTCACACATATCGACATCTCCGAAGATGATGCTTTGCCGTTTTAATAAGACAAGGATGAAAGGAGCGGACATATAATGGATCGCATGGATAAAGAAGATAGGAAAGATTTTAAATTCAGAAGGCCCAAGAAGAAGGTTTGCCAGTTTTGTGCCGATAAAAATACTATAGATTATAAAGACTTGAATACGGTGAAAAGATATATTTCCGAAAGAGGAAAGATTCTTCCCAGAAGAGTTACGGGCACATGTGCAAAGCATCAAAGGGATGTGACTATTGCGGTTAAGAGAGCAAGACAGATTGCCTTACTGCCGTATGTTACCGATAACTGAGATTAAAGAGAGCGCAAGCTCTTTTTTTTCGCCCTTATGTGCAATTTCATCACATCGGCGGATAGGACATTACACTTTGTCTTTATGGATGATATAATGGATAAAAGCAATAAAAAGGAGCCATATCATGAACATTCTTATAATGACCGATCTTGAAGGTATCAGCGGTATCTATGCATCCGATCAGGTACTACCGGGAGAGAGAAGATTTAACGAAGGCCGTGAATTTATGACGGCGGATATCAATGCCTGTGCACGCGGACTTAAACGCGCAGGTGCAAAGAAAGTATATGTACGCGACTGTCACGGCGGCAGCTATACGCTTATCCAGGAGCGGATATCCGAGGATGTAGACTATCTGATACTGGGCGATGTCGGACAGGATCGCTTATTGGGACTGGACGACTGTCAGGCGGTTATATTACTGGGATATCACGCAATGGCGGGAGCATCGTCAGCTATTTTAGAACACACCATGTCCAGCAGCTATGTTCAGAATTACTGGATAAACGGTAAAAAGGCGGGAGAGTTCGCGATAGATGCCGGTATAGCGGGGGATATGGGAAAACCTGTAATAATGGTGTCGGGAGATGATAAATTGTGCACCGAAGCCAAGTCGCTGGTTCCCGATATATACTGTGCCGAAGTAAAAAAAGGTGTCACCTCTTTCGGAGGAATATTGTTGCCGCTTGAAAAGGCTCGTAAGCTCATAGAAGATACGGCATATGAGGCATATAAAAACATTGATAAGATTAAACCGCTGGTATTTAAAAAGCCCATAAGATTGCGTGTGGAGCGTGTGGAGCGGGGCAGATTGCCGCTTTTGGCATCCAAGCCTTATATGAAGATAATCGATGCCCGTACCTATGAGGTCAAAGCGGATACTATGAACGAGGCATTGTTCCGCATCTGACCAAAAAGATATTTGACATGATTGTGTTATAATGTTAATATATGCGATGAACCTTAGGCTATGTGTATGGAAACTCCGACCTTACACGTTGCTTATGGGGATAATATAAAAGGAGAAAAATAAATGGACAAGGAAACAAAACAGGGAATTATTCAGAAATTTCAATTGCACGAGGGAGATACCGGATCACCCGAAGTGCAGATAGCTATTCTGACAGAGAGAATTAATCATCTGAACGAACACTTTAAATCTCACAAGAACGACCACCATTCCAGAAGAGGATTGTTGAAGATGGTCGGACAAAGAAGGGGATTGCTCAACTATCTGATGAAAGAAGATATTGAGAGATATCGTGCGGTGGTTAAAGAATTGGGACTCAGAAAGTAAGACAAATACGGCGAATTCTCGCCGTTTTGCATATATCCGGGGGTATTTTTCTTAAAAACCGAGATTAAAGTCCGAAATTGCGGCGGGTTTTAATATCTGTTTTTCAAGGCGAATATCTCCGGACAGAATTGTAAAGGAGATAATTATGCACGAAAATCACAAAAAACATGTAATTAACTATGCGGGCAAAGAAGTAATAATAGAGACAGGTAAGCATGCCCAGCTTGCCAACGGATCCTGCCTTGTAAGGTACGGTGATACGGTTGTGCTTGCCACAATAACCGCATCGAAAGAAGCCAAACCGGGAATTGATTTCTTCCCGTTAAGCATTGACTACGAAGAGAAAATGTATTCAGTCGGAAAAATTCCCGGAAGCAGAAACAGAAGAGAAGGCAGACCTTCCGATGCGGCAATTTTAGTTTCCAGAGTAATAGACAGACCTATGAGACCGCTTTTCCCTCACGACTTAAGAAACGATGTGGTTATTATCTGTACCGCTCTTTCGGTGGAGCAGGACAATCAGCCTCAGCTGGCAGCCATGCTGGGAGCTTCGATAGCCACAAGCATTTCCGACATTCCTTTCGGCGGACCGGTAGCGTCGGTAGCGCTCGGACTGGTCGACGGTAAAGTGGTATTAAATCCCGATGCCGCACAAAGAGCGGTATCGGACATGTATGTCACCGTTGCGGGAACAAAAGAAAAGATATGCATGATAGAAGCGGAAGCAAAACAGGTGCCCGATGATGTAATGTTCAATGCTTTATTGATCGGGCATGAGGAAATAAAGAAAGTCTGCGATCAGATTGAAAAAATTGCTGCGGAAATAGGAAAAGAAAAGTTTACCTATGAATCGGCTGCCGTACCGAAAGAAGTGTATACGGAAGTAGAAGATATCGCTCTTAATGAAATGAAACAGGCGGTTTTATCGGCAGATAAAACGGTAAGAGAAGCCAAAGTGGATCAACTTACAGCCACGGTTAATGAGCAGTTAGGTGAGAAATATGCCGATAATCCGGGATATATAGCCGACGCACTGTACAATCTGGAAAAGAAAGTGGTAAGGCACTATCTTCTTCATGAAAAGAAAAGAGTGGACGGCAGGGCATTGGATGAAATAAGGCCTTTATACAGTGAGGTGGGTGTGCTTCCCAGAACTCACGGATCGGCTATGTTCCAGAGAGGACAGACTCAGGTGCTGTCAAGTGTTACCCTCGGAGGATTGAGAGATGTGCTTCCGTTGGAAATATTGGATGAAGCGGAAACCGAAGACAGATATATGCATCACTACAATTTCCCGTCATACTCTGTGGGAGAGGCAAAGACATCCAGGGGACCGGGCAGAAGAGAAATAGGTCACGGAGCGCTTGCGCAGAAGGCTCTTTTAGGAGTTATTCCTTCGGAGGAAGAGTTCCCGTATGCTATAAGAGTGGTGTCCGATGTATTGATGTCCAACGGTTCCACAAGTCAGGGTTCGGTCTGCGGAAGCACTTTGGCATTAATGGATGCCGGTGTTCCCATTATCGCTCCGGTAGCGGGTATTTCCTGCGGATTGGTCACCGATGAATCCGATCCTAAGAATTATGAAATGATGATAGATATTCAGGGTATTGAAGATTTCTTCGGAGATATGGACTTCAAGGTAGCGGGAACGCATAAAGGTATTACCGCTATACAGGTGGATATAAAGATTGACGGGCTGACACCGGAGATTATAAAAAGAGCGTTTGAGATTACACGTAAGGGCAGACTTTATATATTGGATGAAGTAATGCTGAAAGTTATTGACAAGCCCAGACCGGAACTCTCCCCGTATGCTCCCAAGATAATAACCATGACGATAGATCCCGAGAAGATAAAGGATGTCATAGGAACGGGCGGAAAGATAATCAACAGGATAATCGACATGACCGGAGTCAAAATTGACATCAACGATGACGGAACGGTATATATCCTCACCGTAGACCAGCAATCGGGAGACAAGGCCGTTTCCATTATAAACGGTATAGTAAACGATCTGGAACCGGGCATGATATTCAATGATGCCGCTGTTACAAGGATTATGGACTTCGGAGCTTTTGTGGAACTGGTACCGGGAAAAGAAGGACTGGTACACATATCGCAGATTGCACACGAGCGTATAAACAAAGTAAGTGATGTATTGAGTGTAGGAGACAAGGTAAATGTCAAAGTCGTGGAGATTGACAGACAGGGAAGGGTAAACCTTTCAAGAAAAGCTTTGTTGCCCAGATAAAACAAACGCCCGGGTAACACCGGGCTTTCTTTTTAGAGAGAAAATGATAGAAATAAAGAAATTAGCAAACGGTACAAGAGTAATATTCGAACACATGCCTATAGGCGATATAATCAGCATAGGTATATTTGTTAAGGCGGGGAGCAATTACGAGAATGCCCGAAATAACGGAATTTCGCACTTTATAGAGCATATGGTTTTTAAAGGCACGGAAAGCAAAAGCGCAAAAGACATAGCAATCATGTCCGACCGGATAGGCGGAACATTAAATGCATATACAAGTAAGGATATGACATGTTTTTTCATAAAAACCACATCGGACAACGCCGCCACCGCCTTGGAACTTATATCGGATATGCTTTTACATCCCGCTTTTGAACCTAAAACCGTGGAAAATGAAAAGCGTGTTATCTTGGAAGAAATCGCCATGTATGAAGATTTTCCCGAAGAACAGGTTCAGGAACGATTGGAAAAAGAAATGTGGAAAGGCAATCCTCTGTCCCTTCCCATTGCCGGGTCCAGGCAAACGGTAATGAGTTTTACCGAAGATACCGTAAGAAACCATATGAATAAGTTTTACGTTTCTGCCAATACCGTTATTTCGGTATCCGGTTGCTTTGATAAAAAAGCCATGTTTCATATGATATCCCGATACTTCGAAGATTACACAAGCGGTCACTGTGAGGCAGCCGATAAAGGTGTTTTGGCGCAATTCAGAACGGCGGATGTTTTTAAAACCAAGAAGATAGAGCAGGCATACCTTTCCATGGCATTTGAAGGATGTGTGCATGATTCGCCGGAACGCTATCCTTTTTCCGTACTTTCCGGCATTTTGGGGCAGAGCATGTCTTCAAGACTCTTTCAGACAGTACGGGAAGAAAAAGCTTTGGCATACAATATCGGATCATACAATGCTTCTTTTCAGACGGGCGGCATACTTAACATATATGCGGGGTGCAATCCCGAACGATATGATGATATGATGCATTGTATTCAGGAAATAATTGAAGATATATCCCGAAACGGTCCGGAGGATGAGGAAATAACAAGAGCCCGCGACCAGATAAGGTGTTCCATGCTTTTAGGAATGGAAACTACCGATTCCAGAATGATTTCCAACGGACGGAATATGTTGCTGAGGGGTCGACCGGTATCCAGGGAAGAAGCAATAGAAAAAATTGACAAAGTAACAAAAGACGATGTTCAGAGTATTATAGACAAGTATATTGACTGGAACCGTAAGGCGGTATCGGTCTTACGTCCCGCAAAGAAAACAAAAAAGAATTGATACTGCTCCAATCGCCAATAATGGGAGCGAAAATGCGCCAATAAGAGGAATGAAAGTGCGCCAATAAGAGGAAAAGTGTTGGCAAAAAGCTCAGTACTATAGTGCCATATCCTCAATAACATCTCTTGCCGTAACGGCGGTGACTTCGTAATCGGCCATTTTTTCCAGTATGTATAAAGCCTCATCCTGTTTAACCGATACATCACTGACCGAACATGTATCGGTGAGTTTACCGTTTTCCCTTGTTTCCACCTTTATGCCGTAAGTTTTGCATTGTTCCTTCAGAGAAAACTCTTCAATGAGGAAATACTCGACATCCAGTTTGTTTTTTCTTTCGTCAATAAGCCTGCAGCTGCGTTTAAGCGTGTAGGTTGACATATTATTTACCTCCGTATATCGGTAAGGATAGTATTAAAATATGTATTTATGAACAGACAAATAAAGGAAATAAGCAATATGCGTCGAATAATGTAAGCAGGAGGAGCAATGACCGAACGATATATTTATCCCGAACCGCTAATAGAAGAGATAATTTCCAAAAACGAGATTGTAGATACCGTTTCCAGATATGTGAAAATAGACAGAAAAGGCAAGGACTATTTCGGTCTGTGTCCGTTTCACCAGGAAAAGACTCCCTCCTTCTCGGTAGTTCCCGCAAAACAGATATACTACTGTTTCGGCTGCAATAAGGGCGGAAACGTTATTAATTTTATAAAAGACATCGAAAACTTAAGTTATTCCGAAGCGGTAAAATTGTTGGCTGAAAGAGCCAACATAGTGATACCGGAAAAAAACAGTTATGTGGATGAAGCGGTTCTTCGGAAAGAAAAAAGAACATATGAGATGAACAGTCTTTCAGCCCGATTCTTTTATGAGAACATGAGATTTAAAATAAGCAATCAGGCAAAGGAATATCTGGGCAAAAGAGGCATAAAGGGCGAAACAATTACATTATTCGGGATAGGATATGCTCCCGATGAATGGTCGGCTTTGACCGAATATCTCAAGTCAAAGGGATTTAACGACGATGAAATAGTGGAAGCCGGTCTGGCTTCAAAGTCAAAAAACAAGGTTTTTGATAAATTCAGAAACCGTATAATGTTCCCTATCATTGATGTCAGAAACAGGGTTATAGGTTTCGGCGGCAGGGCGTTGGAGGAGAAGGATGTCAAGTATATGAACTCGCCGGAAACCGTCGTTTACAAGAAGAACAAAAGCCTGTATGCCATGAATTTAGCAAAGAACACCAGAGAGGATTTTGTCATTGTCGTGGAAGGATATATGGACTGTATAAGTCTTCATCAGGCGGGCTTTACCAATGTCATAGCTTCATTGGGAACTTCCCTTACCGATAATCAGGCAAAGATGATAAAAAGAGTATTCGGGCAGGCCATAATAGCGTATGACAACGATGCTGCCGGGCAGAACGCCACTTTAAGAGGACTGGATATATTGGCAGGGCTGGGTTGTGTGGTAAAAGTACTTATGCTTCCCGCAAAAGATAAGTTCGGCAATACTATAAAAGACCCCGATGATTTTATTAGACTTATGGGTAAAGAAGAGTTCAAAGAATCGCTGAAAAATGCTCTTATGCTTGTGGAATACAAAGCACATTTGCTCAAACAGACATGCGACTTAAAGACTTCCGGGGGAAAGATTGCATTTTTAAAAGGTGTTGCGGCGGCAATAGGACAGGTGCAAAGCCCGGTGGAACGGGATGTGTACATTAAAAATATATCCGCCAGATACAATACCAGTTATGATGCGCTTTTAAAAGAAGTACAGAACAGAACGGGAGATACCGGCAGGTCCGATACCTCGCAGACGGAGATACCGAGGACAAAAAAAATAGCTTCGGCATTGACCGACAGGTTTACCGAAAGCAAACTGGATAAACTCTTCTATACCATTCTGGTGCTTCTTTGCAACAACCCGACATTTAAAGGGGAGATTGAAAAGCAGTTGCTTGCCGATAACATGATACACAATGACTTCAGCAGAGATCTTCTTCAGGAGATTATTAACAGATATGATTCGAAGGAAAGTCCCGATGAAGCCAGGATAGCGGCTATGTTGGACGATGAGCAGAGAGCTGCGTTTATAAAAGAGGCTGCGGAATATCATACCATTTCCGATCCTTGCAAAGCATTAAACGACTATATCTCCAAATACCGTCATGACATGATAGTGAACAACAATATGGTGTTAAGTCGTGCATTGGCATCGGACGGCTTAAGTGAGAGCGAAAAAGAAAATATTAAAGAAGAGCTGAGAAAGAACACTGCTCTGCTGGCAAAATACAAAATAAATACATAATCCGGAGGTAGTACAGATGAGTGAAAAAGAAAATTCCAATAAAAAGGCTCAACAGCCTGTGGAAGAAGAAAGCGGGATGGTCAGATTCAATAAAATAATGGCTGACCTTATGGAAAAAGGAAAAACCAAAGGCACGCTTGTATCTCAGGAAATAACCGACAGTTTTGATGATATGGAAGTAAATTCCGACCAGATGGACAAGTTGATAGAGATGTTTGAAGAAGCGGGTATAGATATCGTGGATGACGAAAAAGACCTATCCGATGAGGATTATGAAACGGAAGATATTGATGTCTCCGTACCGGACGGAGTGTCGGTTGATGACCCCGTAAGGATGTATCTGAAGGAGATAGGTAAGGTTCCTCTATTGACAGTGGAAGAAGAGATAGAACTTGCCAAAGGTATAGAGGCGGGCGATGAGGAGTGTAAGAGAAAGCTTGCGGAAGCCAATCTGAGGCTGGTGGTCAGTATAGCAAAGAGATATGTGGGCAGAGGATTGCAGTTTCTTGATCTGATTCAGGAAGGCAATCTGGGACTTATAAAAGCGGTGGATAAGTTTGACTATACCAAAGGATTCAAGTTCAGCACATATGCCACCTGGTGGATTCGTCAGGCAATAACCAGATCCATAGCAGACCAGGCAAGAACCATAAGAATACCCGTTCATATGGTGGAAACCATAAACAAATACACAAGGGTATCGCGTCAGCTTGTGCACGAACTGGGAAGAGATCCCACCCCCGAAGAAATAGCAAGGGAAATGAATATGACCGAAGACAAGGTCCGTGAAATAATGAAGATTAATCAGGATCCCGTATCTTTGGAAACTCCGATAGGTGAAGAAGAAGACAGTCATCTGGGCGACTTTATTCCCGATGAAGATGCGCTTGCTCCTGCGGAAGCGGCGGCATTCACCCTGTTAAAAGAACAGCTTATGTCGGTATTGGACACACTTACTCCGAGAGAGAAGAAGGTTCTCAAACTCAGGTTCGGACTGGATGACGGCAGAGCCAGAACACTGGAAGAAGTAGGTAAGGAGTTCAATGTCACGAGAGAGCGTATAAGACAGATTGAGGCCAAAGCCTTGAGAAAACTTCGACACCCGAGCAGAAGTAAGAAACTGAGAGATTATCTGGAATAAAATACTTTTACGATGAAATACTGATTGCGGTAAAATGTTTTTACCGCTTTTTTCATTGCTTTTTATTTTCACAATCAGCTGATGCCTTTTTTCCGTTTTCAATACAGCGGAAGATATAAACGGTCAAAAAGATAAACAGCAAAGAGCCTATGCTGTCTATAAGAATGTCGGTGATTTCGCAGGACCTTCCGGGAACGAATATCTGATGTATTTCGTCAAGTATCGCATTAATGACACATGTCGCCAAAGACAATACTATCACAAGGCGGTCGGTTTTGATATGTATCGACTTGTATGCATTTACGGACAGCGTTCCCAATACTCCGAAGAGCAGAAAGTGTGCCGATTTACGTATTATATACTGATAGCTTTCCAGTACTATAAACTGTTCATCGGCGCTCATTTGTCGGAATTCCGGATAAACTACCTTAAGAATAGCGGAGAGAATGTTGCCGCTTACCGAAGACGAGCGGTCGGCAGTATGGGAAGACAATATGAAAATCAATACCATCCACATAATCAGAAGTACCCAGGAGATTAACGCCCATCGGTTATTCTTAAAACGGTTACATATCTTTTTCAAGTGATATCCTTTCCCAACCCCAAAGCATAATACTATAACTGTGCTTATTAATCAATCAGCAGTACCACAAATCCAGGTAACCGCGGACAATCTTCTTCATTTCCCGGAAAATTATTTCCTGACGGGCGGTGGTTGTGTAGTAATCCAGAGTGGATTTGTTACCGGTTCCGGAGCACTCGGTCAGATAGCCTTGCTCTATTAACTTATGTTCTAAAGCAGGGCCGCCGCACTTGGCTGCGTTTTTGACTGTCCACTCGGTGAGGGCAGGTGAGGAATCCCGCTCCAGAGCGGTCCAGATATTAACCTTACATATACCGTCATCGAACAGTTTCTTAATCTGATCGTTGGAAACCGAAGAAGTACCGTGCAGACAGATTCTGGAGCCTATTCTCGCTTTGATGGCCCTTGCAGCATCGCAGCGGTAGTGCAGATCATGGCCGGAGGCACGGTGTTCGGTGCCTAAGTTTGCAACCACTATATCCACACCTGTTTCCCGCATATACCGCTCGCACTTATCCGCATCGGTGATTTCACATCGTATCTCACCGTCGGCATCCGTTATCTCGTCACAGACACCCTCGATTAATAATTCCTGCCCCTTGCGTCGCACATAAGCACGTGTCTTTTCCATATTCTCTTCCATAGGCAGTACGGATGCGTCATACATGACCGAGGAATACATACTCAGATCGCTTTCCAGCAATTCTTCATCGGCATCGTGCTGTGCATGATCCAGATGAATCATCACATCCAGGTCGGGAAATACACGGGATAGGATTTCCAGATTGCTGCGGAACAGCTCCAGCCCTATATCCCAGCGTCTGGTGTGGGTATAGTATGCGGACTGGGTACGTCGGTCATACCGGTTGGTAATGGCCAGAGTAACGGGAATACCGTCGTATCCTTTTTCTTTTGCGAAGTCGGATGCGGCGGTCAGTATTGCTTCGGTGGTGGTCAGGTTTTCGCTGCAAAAACAGGGAATTACCCATCCTTTTTTCGCGGCTTTTTCATATATTGCCAGGACATTCTCCCGGCCGGTAATAATAGGCATATCTGTTCTCCTTATATTTCGTAAAGGTTTACGGTCACTTGGTAAGTAATACTCTCTCCGGGAGCAATAAACTTCAATGTACCCTCACGTCTCATGACATCGCGGCCGTCGGGGTGGCAATTTCCCGGTTCCAGACCCAGAACATAATCACGGCAACCCATCATCTTCCATTGGGTGAAATAGTCCAGTTTATCGGCATCGAAGGATATGGTCAGACCCTTGCCGATATCGGGATTGTATATGGATGCCTTGCCTTGTTTACGGAAACTGTGGAAATAGCACTGTTCCTCAAATCCGGGAGTGGGAGGCAGTATCCTGTTCCATGTATTCAAATCTTCTGCCGCATGTTGGTTTCTGGGCTTTACGGACACCGAAGGGATATCCAGTACCGCATTTTCCGACAGAAGGGGATATCCCATATTCATGTGATACAGCAGCATAAGGGGGGATTGCCGGTCACCTAGGTTTTCTATTGTGTCCCTTATGTCGAATGTGTTGATATGCTTTTTGCAGGTAACGGTACGCTTGAGCATCAGTTTCCTTGAGAATATTCCGCTGTCGTTTATAACGGCATGGATATATATGTTTTCATCATCCTCATCCCACCGGATTTGCTCACACGGGGTGTTACCTATGGTGCCGTGCAGAGGTAATACTTCGCCTTCGTCGGTGCAGGGGCTTCCCGCCGCTGTCAAGCCGCAGGTGGTAAGAAATCCTGCGGTAAAACTATTTAAAAAGCCCGTGCCGGTTTGGTTGTAGTAAGCGGGAGCAACATAACCGGCAGGAGAAAAATAGCCCATATTATCGCCTTTGAAAATCAGCCGGTAAATGTCCGCACAGCGGTCTGCACATACGGTCATCTGCAAGCCTGCAGCATTTCTAAGCTGCAGCAGCCTTATACCGTCGCCCTTACCTCCTATAAGCCGTACTTCCTCCACACCGCAAAGCTGGCTTGCATGTCCTATATAATTATTAACGGTATTTTTCATACTATTTGCTCCTTTGTTTCATATACAATTTTCTTAAGGTTTTGTATGTTTTGTACTTTTTATTGTAGATTTCCAGGTGTTCAGGGTTAGGACGGACATGTGTACCGTATTGCCAAAATCGTTCGGCAACATCAAACGGTTTTTCGCCTGTTATAGCACAAATGCCCAGAATAGCACAGCCCATAGCGCCCGTTTCCTCGGATTTCACCGGAATAATCTCACAGCCTAAGATATCCGCCTTGATTTGTAACCAAACGGAAGACCGTGCACCGCCGCCGCAGGCAAAGAGTTTTTTGAATGTAACTCCGCTCTCGCCGAGTTTTTCCCGGTTGTAGCGCATCTCAAAGGTTATACCTTCTAAAACGGCGCGGTAGATATCCGTAAGGCGGGTCTGTGTGGTAAGACCGGCAATAAGTCCTGTGGCAGTCGCATCCACATCGGGTGTACCGCCCATTCCCTGTAAGAAGGGAAGCATCATCAGGTCTGAAGGTTGTGACGGACATTGCTCGTTAAGTAAGTCATAAATGCTTTTATTCTCCATCGCAGCCTCCCTGCTCATATGGCTTGCCAGTGCATCCCGATACCAGCGGACTACCGAGCCTGCCGAGATATTGTATGCATAAGTGACATATCCGCGGTCCTCTAAATAAGGAACGCAGGCAAAATTATTCCTCTGAAAATCCAGGCTTTCCGGAATGGAGGAAAAAAGCGGGGTAATACACTCGGAGGTGCCGGAGGAATCCACTGCGTCACCCGCATTGCGTACGCCGGCGCCCAAGGCATTGACAATCTGGTCGTGGCAACCCGTTACCACCTGAACATTGCAAGGAAGCCCCAGCAGTGCGGCTGCTTTTGGCAGAATTGTACCCGCCTTTACACCGGCAGGCAACACTTCGGGAAGTGTGCTTTCTTCGATGCTGCACAGTTCCAAGAGTTGCTTGGACCAGCAACGGTTTTCCACATCGTAGAGTAAACTTCGGCAGGCCAGGGAAACATCGGTGTATGCCTTTCCCGTCAGCCGGTATGTAATGAAGTTTGCTATAAACAGGTATTTCCAGACAGGTCGCTTGGCTACCTTCCGGGTATATAGCATTTTGGAAAGAGAGTAGGATGCATCGGGTAAAATACGTGCGATACGCATAAACTTCTCTTCTCCGATACTGCTGACAAGATTATTGAATTCTTCACTCTCCGTATTGCTGAAATACAGCAGTATATCGGTCAATGCATTGCCGTCCTTATCTACGGGTACAAAGGATTCACCGAAGGAGCAGACGGTGATAGCCGCAATCTGCTGCTTGTCGGGGATTTCAGCGGTACATTTTTTGATTACCTGAAATACCGATAAGGTCAGGATATCCGAAGGCAGGTTGACCTGTCCCGCCGCCAGGGGATATTCCGTATAGGCGACTGCAAGTTGCTTGCCGTCATCCCGAAAGGCTACACATTTACAACCGGTGCCGCCTATGTCGATACCGAGACTTATCATGGTATTCTCCTCCTAATCAATTTCCACCCAATCGTAGTTAAGATAGGTGGTGAAGGCTTCCTTCAGAACCTCCTTGTAATGACCTTCGCAAATGGATGTATGATGTTTAAAGCCGCCGCGGACCAGTTTTATCAGTTTGTTCTGCAAATCGTCAATCTTTGCAACCCCGGCACAACCGAAGAACTCACGTTCAATCACATCCTCGGTAATCTTACCTTCGGACACATAAACAATAATCTTGCCGTCCTTGGTCTGACAGTTGGAGATGGTTATGGGCATGGGCTTGATCCGGCCTTCGTTGCTGCCCCAGCCGCTTCCGGGATCGCTCTTGGCAAACATCTTATGTTCGGTAACGGTGCCGCGACCGGTCATCAGGCTTTGGGCAACGGGACCGCAGTGGAACAGGATGACCTTGTTTTCGTCCTCTCCGTAATTGTTATTCCAGTCCAGAACAGCCGTAGCACCTTGTGAAGCCAGACTCATTGCCCGCATGGTGACTGCGGAACACACATCAATCTCACAGGAAGCTACTATGCCCCGATCGTTCAGTTCGCTGAGCAGGACACAGGGACAAATCCTGAGATAGGTCTCCATTTCGTTCCAGCAGCGTAAAGCCAGAGCATCCAGACGGTACTCCTTAATATATTGGTCTATAACAACACTCACCTTGGCCAGTGTGTACATATTTTCCTTCGGAACAAGGGAAAAATCCGAGTAGTTCTTCAGCCGTTGGATTTTGGCAGATACGGCAGGGTCGTCGTTCTTCTTGTCCTTTACCTTGGCGAACAGTTCGGAAAGGTCGAAGGATTCCACATTGATACCGTACTTCTGCAGAGCAATCTCGTCAAAGCGGACGGTCTTGAAAGCGGTGGTACGTGCACCTATGCAGCCCAAGTTAAATCGCTTCATACCGTTTACCACACGGCAGATTGCGGCAAAGTCGCGGAGATTCTCTTGGAATTTGTCGGAAAGAGGGTGAACAACATGAGGTTTTAACACTGTGAAAGGCACATTATATTGGCAGAACACATCGGTAACCGAGAACTTACCGCAGTAAGCGTCACGACGGTGCTGGAAGTCCATTTTGCCTATTTCATCAGGGTAAGCCTGCATAAGGATGGGTACTCCCGCGTCCTGCAGAGCGATTATAGCGCCGTTTTCATCAGCAAAAATGGGCATGGAAAAGATGACACCGTCATACCGGCCCCTGTACTTTGCCAGCCACTCGGCATACAGGCGGCCTTCGTCCCGGGTCTCCACACCGCCATAGCGCGTCAGATCCGCATCCATCATAATATAGTCGTAGCCGGCTGCGGTAACAGCCTTGACCATATCCTCACGGGCATTGTAAATAAGTTCGCCGGGCATAAACCCGCGGTTGCTGAAGCAAAGAGCAAATGTCATTTTTTTCATGGTAAATATCCCCCTTATATTATTACATTTTATGGCTGATTTCAGAATACATAATCAGTCATTTCAATAATAGTTTTATTTGTCCGCAACATTGTAGATTTGTCCGCTATTGTATGTTTATCCTGTTTGTGCTATTATGCAAAAAGAAGGGTGGTATAGAGATGCTACAACTTAATACCGCAAATCTGTATAAGGTGCTGCAGGATTTCTATACGCTGACTAATATTCGTATCGTTATTTTTGACGCGGAGTTCAGAGAGCTTCTGGCTTATCCGAGGGAGCGGGAGCACTTCTGCCACATGTTGCGTAAGACTCCGGAAGGCGAAGCCGGGTGTTATGTCAGCGATAAGAGCGGTTGCTTAAAGTGCGCCAAAAACAGGCAACCGGTTATTTACAAATGCCATGCCGGACTGACCGAAGCCGTTGCCCCCATTATGGATAAGGACGGTGTGCTGGCTTATGTTATGTTCGGTCAGATTATCCTGAAGGAAAACTGTGAAGAAACCAGAAGCAATATTAAAAGGCGCTATCCTGAGCTTGCCCATGAAGCGGACAACATTCCCGTCAAGTCTCAACGGGAACTGAGTGCAGCCGCCACGGTCTTACAGGCCATTACCGCCTACGTAATCACTAACCATTGGGTCGTTCCCAATCAATCGGCGTTTATTCGGGAGATTGACCGATATGTTGAAGAGCATCTTTCGGAGAATATTACGGTAAGGGATATATGCGCCGCTTTCAGAATAGGTCGTACAAGATTATATGAGCTTTCCGCCGACTATCTGGGTTGCGGTCTTGCGGAATATATACGAAGACAGCGGATAATCCATGCTCAGCGGATGCTGACAGTAACCGATATGTCCGTTACGGACATTGCCTTTGCTACGGGTTTTGCCGATTATAACCACTTTTCCAGAATCTTCAGACAAATTGCGGGTATGTCGGCAAGAGAATATCGTAAAAAGCAATAAAAAAACCGAACACATTACGCAACGGAAATATGTTCGGATTTGTTATCGGTGGTGGGCCTTCACGGACTCGAACCGCGGACCGACCGGTTATGAGCCGGTTGCTCTAACCAACTGAGCTAAAGGCCCTAAAGCTCAATACTTGATATATTATACATACAAGTATAAACCCGGTCAACAACTTTTTTCAAGATTTCGTTGCTCCCTTAAGCCCTTTTAAAGTCAAATTTCATTTAAGAATACGGAGAAATCGTGTTTTGAGTATAAAAACCGTGTTTTCCGTACTAAAAATATCTATGATAATGTAAAATAGGGAATATGAGAGAGGTTAAACGACTTTTAAGTAGCAGATTGCTCATGGTAGCGGATTTGGCGCTGCCGTGTGAGAAGGTATTTGATATAGGTACCGATCACTGCTATCTGCCCGTTTATCTCGTACAAAAAGGTATATGTAAAACAGCCGTCGCCACCGATATAAAAGAGGGGCCGGTAAGAATCGCCAAGAGAAATGTCCGGCTGTTCGGTATGGAAAAGCATATCGATGTGTTTGTCGCTGACGGAATAAGTCATGTGGGGGATGGCTGTTGTGTTATTATAGCCGGAATGGGTGCCGATGTCATAGTCGATATACTTAAAAAAGATATGGACAGCGCAAAAAGTTGTGAATGGTTAATCTTACAGTGTCAGAGCAAAACCGAACGTTTGCGGGCCTTTTTGTGGGATAACGGATTTGCTATTGAAGAGGAAGCACTCATTAATGATAGAGACAAGATATATAATGCTTTTCGGGCAAGTTACACGGGCATCAATCAGCCGTACACCGAAATCGACACGATAGCGTCGGAAATTTTAGCAAAAAGACATCATCCTCTGTTACCCGGATATGTTTCGGGGTATATAAAAAAGCTGGACGATATGATAGCGGGATACAGGGAAGCAGGCAGAGATTTTACCGAAGAAATAAAATTAAAAAGAGCATTGGAGGAACTGTTATGAAAATATCAAAAATAATTAAATATCTGGAATCGGTTGCACCTGCCGATAAAAGTACAGAGCGGGATAATGTCGGGTTGCTGGTCAAGGGAAAGGAAAACATCAGAAGGGTTATGGTATGTCTGGATATTACAAAAGATGCTGCGGAATATGCGGTATCCTGTAAAGCCGATTTAATAATAACTCATCATCCCTTCATTTATGACCCTCTTTACAGGATAGATAACGATGAACTTATTACAGTTATACGTAACAAAAGTGCCGTGATTTCGCTTCATACCAATTATGATGCTGCAAGGCTGAATGATGTTTTGGCACAAAAATGCTTTTTAAGAGAAACAAAACATATCTTTTTTGAAGACGGAATATCTTTGGGAAGGGCAGGAATCACCGATACAACCGACTTTAATAAATACATTGATAAAATAAAGAAAAGTTTGGGTGTGGATACGGTTAAGGTGACCGGCAATATACCGGATAAGGTAAGTGCAGTGGCTGTGGGAACCGGTTCTTCAGGCAGCTTTTCCGAAGATATAAAGGAATTGGATGTCGATGTGTTTGTAACGGGTGAGATAAAGTATGACATTATCAAATCCATAGCGGGTACGGGACCTGCAGTCGTGGAATTGGGACACTATGAATCGGAGGAGATTTTCGTTGATGATTTATCCGCCCTTTTGGCCGGAAAGTTCCCTTCATTGGATATTTTTCCGTACAAAAAAAGAATTTCAGCATATTTTTAATTAAAATTCAGTGTAAAATATTTTAAAGGTGATGAATACACATATTTGATTAAAATATAATAAAGTGATATAATTACAGCCCTGACCGGATCAGACGATCGCGGATGCAATGCCTAAAGGCTGCAGATGAGGAAAGTCCGGGCTCCGAAGGGCAGGGTGCCGGCTAATTACCGGTGAAGGTGACTTCAAGGAAAGTGCAACAGAGAGATACCGCCGTAGCGATACGGTAAGGGTGGAAAGGCGAGGTAAGAGCTCACCAGCGGTATGGTAACATATCAGGCTATGTAAACCCCATCCGGAGCAACACCGCAAAAAGGGACTATGGGTTGCCCGCCCGTCTCTGAAGGTGGCTTGAGTATGATAGAGATATTGTGCCTAGACAGATGATCGTCTAATACAGAACCCGGCTTACAGATCCGGTAAGGAAAAATGTGCTTAAACGGCACATTTTTTAATATCCGGGATTATTGAATTAATATTATTTATCTCTCTTCTTCTTGGCCTGGGGAGCGGTACCGTACTTCCACAGTCTGTTGAGCTGATGCTGCGTAAAGCACATTCCGATAAATGTAATAACGGGGAAAGAGAATATTGCTGCGGGAAGAGCTACATCCTGAGGGGTAACTCTATGTGTTGCCTGTGCATCATATAAAAGCTTGTTATACTTATATGACCAGTAGATAATATAGAAGCCGGCGGTTATGATAGCTAAGAATGTTTCCACACCCGGCTTTATTCTGTCCGCTTCTCTTGAAACCTGTTTGATTTCATATGTTGCAATATATAACCAGTAAAAATTAAAAAAACCCACCGATATTATGGAAAACAATATGATAAGTATCAGCGGTCTGTGTTCACCATCGTACATAAAAAGCCTCCGTTGAATACATGATACCATATATATTAACATTAATTAAAGTAATTAAAACAAACGAATAATGTAAATACTTAATAAATTGTTGAAAAGAGTATATAATGCGTTATAATATAAAGGCTGTAAAACTGATGTCAGACTAAATAATAAGGAGGTCAGCCCAGTGATTGAGATAAAAAATCTTGTCAAGCATTACGGACAGGTTGTTGCCGTCGATGATATCAGCTTCAAAGTAAAAGAAGGGGAAATACTGGGATTTCTGGGACCTAACGGTTCCGGTAAATCCACCACAATGAATATCATCACAGGTTATCTTCCGTCGACAAGCGGGACAGTAACGGTGGGCGGGTATGATATTACCACTCATCCCGAAGAGGTAAAGAAGCGAATAGGCTATCTGCCCGAGCAGCCCCCTCTATATAAAGATATGACCGTAACCGAATACTTGAGTTTTGTTTCCGACTTGAAAAAAGCTCCGAAAAGCAAGAAAAAAAGCGAATTGTCCGACATAATGGAGTTAGTGGGATTGACCGACCACAGAAAGCGACTTATAGACAACTTATCCAAAGGATACCGTCAGAGAGTGGGATTGGCACAGGCGTTGGTGGGAAATCCCAAGGTATTGATTCTTGACGAGCCTACTGTGGGACTGGACCCCAAGCAGATTGTGGAAATAAGGAGAGTTATAAAAGGGTTGGCAACCGACAGAACCATTATTTTGAGTACGCATATATTGCCGGAAGTAAGCATGATATGCGAAAGGGTGGTTATCATAAACAAAGGAAAGATTGTTGCCGAAGATACTCCCGACAGACTTTCCGCCGGTCTTTCGAAAATTGCCAAACTTAACCTGACGGTAAAAGGCGACAAAGACAAGGTGTTAAAGACTTTGGGTAATATACCCAATGTCCGGTATGTAACCATGACAGCCAAAGCGGAAGATTCGATATTTAAATATGTACTGGAAACCGGGAGCGATAGGGACATCAGAGAAGAAATATTCTTTAAGATGGCGGAAATAAAGGCGCCTATTCTGGAGATAAGGCCGTCCGCAGCAACGCTGGAAGATATCTTTATCTCGGTTGTAAGCAGTGACGGTATAAAGCATACGGAGGAGGAATAACATGTCAGCTGTAGCAAGAAAAGAAATTGCGGGATATTTTAAATCCCCCATAGCATATGTTCTTATCGGAGTGTATGTTCTGATAATGTCCATTTACTTCCATCCGGCGCTCAAGGCAGGATATGGTGATTTTGTGGAAGTTCTCGGCGATATCGGAGTTTTCCTTATATTCATAATACCCATACTTACAATGAGGATTTTAGCGGAAGATAAAAAGAACGGAACCGAGGTGTTGTTACTCACTTCGCCGACATCGCTGCCAAGGATTGTTATAGGTAAGTTTTTGGCCACATTTACGGTTTTCCTGGTTATAGTCGTTATTTCCTTTATTTATCCTCTGATAGTGGTTATATTCGAGGGAGTTATCACCATTCAGCTTGTAGGAGCATATATCGGATTCATTCTGCTCGGAGCAGCTTTCTGTGCAGTGGGAGTTTTCAGTTCCTCTTTGACGGAAAACCAGATTATAGCGGCAATCATTTCGTTGGTTATAATGTTTGCAATGTGGATTGCCGATCAATATGCCGCAACGGTAGGAGGAGTACTGGGCGGTATTATGGAATGGATATCGGTACTTTCAAGATATAAAGTCTTCACCGACGGATTGCTCACTTTGGAAAATATCGTCTTCTTCCTTTCTTTTACCGCATTGATGTTGTATATGACGGTAAGAGTGATTGAAAGACGCCGTTGGGTACAGGGGTGATGACATGAAAAAAGAAAACAAATTAAGAAAAATATTGACAAGCAAAAGTTTCAGATACGGCACAAGTTCTTTCATAATTGTGGCAATAGTACTTGCTTTATTCATTGTCATTAACATTACCGTTCCGTTATTGGGAATAGAGTGGGACTTAACCCCCGAAGGATTGTACACTCTGAGTGACACATCCAAACAGATATTGGATAATCTGGAGGATGAGGTGGAAATAATCGGACTTATGGATCCTACGAAAATAAGCTCGCAATCCAGTTATTACAATGTAATAAGGTTTCTGAACTATTATGACGATTACGATAATATAACGGTAACTTATGTGGATCCCGATACCAATGTCGGTTATGTTTCCTCGCTGGATCCTACCGGTGCGTTGAATCTTTCCAAACAGAACTTTGTTGTAAGAAGAACAAAAGACGGTAATACCAGAGCGGTCAAGTACTATGATCTGTTCAGTACCTATGTCAGTTCCGATACGACATTTGAAATAACCGATACCGGTTCCAAGGTGGAGAATGCTTTCACAAGTGCAATAAGTTATGTTACAAGAGACAGCTATTCAAAAGTCTACTTTGTATTGGGCCATAACGAGTATTCGTATTTTGACGGATACATCACCGCAAGAGACGTAATGGAGCTTAACGGATATGATGTGTCCTCGTTCGACTTAAGAACAAAGAGGGAAATACCGGCTGATGCAAACATACTTCTTGTAATCAACCCGACCATTGATTTATTGGAAGAGGAAGTAAAACTTCTGGATGATTTTATGAATAAAGGCGGAAGTCTGATGATTTGTCTGGGAGCGCAGGAGACAAACGAGAAATATCCCAATATACAGAAGTTCCTGGATTTTTATAACATCCGGTATAACTACGACAGAATAAAGGAATATGACACCAACTCCTATATGGCCAGCAACCAGTACTATATCTTCCCCGAGATTGTGGGCTCGGAGGCCACTTTAAATGTGTACGGCAATATCTCCTATCTGCTTACCCCCAATGCCAGAAGTATAAGGCTGTTGAATAAGTCCAAAGCATTTTTGTCGGTAAATCCGTTATTGAGGACAAGCTCTTTATCCAAGCAGGAAGCTTCCATAAGCGGGTATGATTCCACATCGGGAGCGGCATATGTAGGAGCTTCGGCAAGAAGCCTTGCAACCGAATCGCGATTGGTTGTTTTAGGTTCCACCGATTTCATGAGAGACTACATTCTTGTTAACAACAAGTCATATGAAGCCGATTCGTCAAAGTTCTTCATAGGTCTTTTAAACTGGCTGGAAGGCGATTACAGCCGGGTCAACATTGAAGAAAAGAATTACTTTGTAAATATATTATCCGTTACCGCATCGCAGGCTAATTTCGTAGCAGTGCTTCTTTATGTGCTGCCTGCCTTAATCCTGTTAACAGGCGGTATTGTTTACCTTAAGAGGAGGCACTTATAAATGAAGAATCTGAAGACCATCATCATTATAGTAATAATATTGGCTGTTGCAGTGGCGGCTTACTTTATAATCGATGACATTATTGCCAAAACCAGAGTGGAAAATCCGAAAATAACCGAGATTATCACTCCGGTAAATATTAAATCCGACGACATAATGCGTTATACATTCTGTATTTCGGGAGAGCAGACCACCGTGGAACTCATGGAAGTGAAAGTAAAAGATGAGCAGGGCGAGGAAAAAACCGAAATGCAGTACAGACTGGTAAACGAACCGGAAAGAGAACTGAATCAGAATATAAGTACGGCACTTGTACAGGCTGCATCGCTTATCAGTGTGGATGTTATTGAGGAATCTCCGAAGAATCTTGCCAAGTACGGGATTGACTACAACTCGTATTTTGAAGTTACCCTTAAAAACGGCACAAGCTACAAAGTGTATTTCGGTGATGTAATTGATGTAACGTACAATGTGTATGCAATGCGTGAAGGAGTGGACAAGGTCTATACCATTTCCGATACCTCCTTCGGTATGCTTACCATTTACAGAGAGTATCTTCTTTCGGAAGTTATTTTCCCCGGCAGTGCCAACAGTCTTACATCCTTTTCACTTTATAAAAAAGGTGAGCTGGAGTTTACACTGGAGCCGGATGAACACATTAAATGGAAGTTAGTGGAGCCGCTGTCCGCAAAGACCTATTCTCAGACAGCTCAGGAAATGGTGGATAAGACATATGAGATGGTTATAGGAGAATATGTGAATGTACTCCCTACCGAAGCCGATTACAGAAACTATGACCTTTTCAAACCCGCATACTCCATAAAAGTTACCGCCGACAAAAAGACCGTGACACTGCATATAGGCAGACAGTCCATAGAAGACAGAAGCTACTATGCCAAGTTTGACAATTCCGAAGAAGTATTCCTTGTTCCGACCAAATATCTGGGATGGATAGATACCGAACTTTTGGAAATACTCTATCCCTTCCCGTATGAGCCTCTTATCAAGAATATTAAATCAATGAATTATGTCTTCGGGACAGGTGAGGTCTATAATGTGGACATCAAAGAGAAGGAGTATCTTCTGGATGAAAAACTCGTAGAGAATTATGAATATACGATAAACGGAGACATTGTGGAGCTTCAGTACGGAGCCGACTTATACAACTACACTTTCTATTCCACGGTAATTGTGGATTACGACCTGCAATGGAAAGGCCCTTCGGAAACACAGAAACCCTATTTCCTGATTGAAATAGACTATGTGTCGGGAAATACCGAAAGACTGGCATATTACATCCGTGACAATAAGAGTATGTATTACATAAGGTATAATCCCCAATTTGATATGATGTCACAGTACAGCGGCACAATCGTGGATTCCGGACCCATTGAAAACAGTATGCAAAAATTCCTTGCACTGTATACCGATTATCTTTATGTTCTGTGTAAGGACGGTAAGGAGCATGACTTCGGAGATTGGGTAATAATTAAAGAGGCAACCGAAGAAGAGCAGGGATTAAAAGAAAAGATATGCAAAGTGTGCGGTCACAAGATATCGGCACCCATCTCCGCTATAAAACACACAGACCCCGGCTCGTATAAAGGTGCCAACACATGGTTATATGTCACACTCGGTGTTTTAGCAGCTGCAAGCGTTACAGTATATCTTCTTGTCAGGAGACGTAAGAAGAAGGATGCGGAAGAGCAATAGAGATTGAAGGATGAAGATATTTATAAAAAACGCCTCCAGAATATTGTTTGCATATACTATAGCGGTAGCCGTGTTCACTTTTTTTGTGATTGCCCCGTTGAATATGGCAAATAACAGAACATTATGGCTTTTGGCATATTCTTTTGTAATGTTTTTGTTTATGTTCTTTATAGTCTCCAGAACCGCTTTATCGGTAGGTAAGTCGGAACGATATGACCCCGATGCGCGTCCTTTCTCGGCAAAAGGTTTCATATACGGATGGATTGCGATGGTACCCTACCTCATATTAGGACTTGTGCATTGCTTAATATATGACAACTCTCTGGAGTTGGGATTAAGAATATTCCATTATCTTTTCCGATGTGCTCTGGGGCCCATGTATTTTATGATTAACACTCTGAAGTATACATGGTATGCCTTTGCGGTTGCATATTCGGTAGTGCCGATAATAAGCGGAATCTGGTATTTTATGGGCTTAAAAGGTATAGATAAACCGGAGCTTAAAAGAAAACTTAAAGAGGATGAGGATTTTTTGAAATGACCGACAAACTTTTCATCAGATACAACAAGGTAATGCAGAAGGTATTTGAAAAAGCGATGGATGAGGTGACCACCAAAGAGCAGTACTTCTCCGTTATAACCCGGGCACGGGAACAGTTTGAAAAAGAGACAATTGACGGCTTGAGCGTGGAACGGTCTTTGAGAAATGATATAGAAAAAGAAGGCATCGACAATGTATTGGATATGGCATTGACGGTATGCGATATGTATCTTCCGTATTCACTCATAACCATACTTCATGAGAGTATAGGAACAGAGGGTATAAAGCACAAGATACTGGACGAAACACGACCGGAAGCGGAAAGGGCCTCACTGATCAATGCTTTGGCGGGATATGAGACGGAAGATATCACAACATTTCTTATCGGTTATATAACAACCGTCCATTCCGATTTACTGAAGGAAGAAGCATCCGATGTGCTGGCAACCTTCAATAAAGATACCGTATATAGCAGGATTTCCGATATCATGAGTAAAAACCGGGGTAATGAAGATTTACTGTCGGTATTGGCCTCCATGTTCAGGCAATCGGATAAGAGCGATTCCGTTTACAGAATGTTGCGCGAGCATTTTCTTTCGGCGGAAGATAAGGGGCTGGTTGCAAATATTATGGCGGATCTGGATAATGCCAAAGCGGTTGTTTTCTTAAGAGGTTATCTTTCCAGGAATATAAACGATATCGGAAAATCGGAAATTGCCGATATCTGTTCCGCAATCAGCCGTATGGGAGGCAATGCGGAAGATTTCATGAAACATATTCCCGATATTGCATCTTTGCCATAAAAGACGGCACTGACCGGCATCGGCACTGATGCTGATTTTGCACCAACTGCCGATTGACATGATATAATTATTTTAATATAATTTGTCGGGTGATTATTTGTACCGGAGAGAGAAATGCAGGCAAAAAAGCGACTGTCTGAAGCAGTAATGCGCAGACTACCGAGATATCTCAGATATTTTACAGAACTGAAGGAAAACGGGATAACCAGGATTTCCTCTTCCGAGTTGGGAGAAAAGATGGGTATGACCGCTTCTCAGATACGGCAGGACTTCAGTTACTTCGGAGGTTTCGGGCAACAGGGATACGGATACAGTGTAGAGGTGCTGTACGACAGTATGAAGCAGATTCTTTTAAAGGAACAGGGGTTTACCGTGATAATAATAGGAGCGGGAAACTTGGGAACGGCACTGGCAAAGTATAATAATTTTCATAAAAGAGGATTTGACATAATAGGAATATTTGACATAAATCCCAAACTTATAGGCAAGACGATAAACGGCACCGAGATAATGAGTATTGACAGACTGGAAGATTTTATCGCTCAGCATGAAACCGATATAGCGATATTGTCATTACCCAGGAGCGAAACAAAAGGTATTGCTTCGAGAGTAGCCAATGCAGGTGTCAAGGGCTTATTCAATTTCTCGCCCATGGATTTGAAATTGCCGCATGATATACCGATAGAGAATGTTCATCTCAGTGACAGTCTGATGGTGCTGGGATATAAAATAAAGAATTTTCAAGAGGAGAAATAAATGAAAAATTACACCACAACCAATATCAGAAATGTAGTACTGCTGGGACACGGAAGTTCGGGTAAAACAACATTAGCGGAAGCAATGCTGTTTCTGTCAAAGGGAATTGACAGATTCGGAAACATTAACGACGGAAACACAACATGTGACTATGATCCGGAGGAAATACGCAGGAAGTTTTCCATAAATACTTCCATAGCACCGGTACTATGGAAAAATCATAAACTGAATATACTGGATACTCCGGGATATTTCGATTTCGAAGGTGAAGTAAAATGTGCCACAAGAGCTGCGGAAATAGCGTTAATACTGCTTACCGCAAAGAACGGCATAGAAGTGGGAACGGAAAAAGCCTGGGGCTATGCCAATGAAAGAGATATAAGCAGGGCATTCTTTGTAACCAAACCGGAAGAAGATCATGCGGACTTCTTTAAGGTTGTGGAAGATTTAAAAGAACAATTCGGCAACAAAGTATTACCGTTTCATTTCCCGATAATGGAAGACGGCGAGTTTAAAGGTATAGTAGATATAGTCTACAAAAAAGCATACATGGTTAAAGATAAAGTAACCAAAGTCATGGATATTCCGGCTGAGTACCTGGCTAAAACCGAAGAGCTCAGAGAACCCATCATGGAAGCGGTAGCGGAAACCGAAGAAGAGCTTATGGAAAAATACTTCGAAGGCGAACATTTCACAGACGAGGAAATAATAAAAGGCTTAACTCACGGAATAGAAGAAGATTCGATTTTCCCGGTATTCTGCGGTTCTTCAATGCTGCTTGCGGGTATTGATGTCCTGATGGATGAATTGATTTCGTTATTCCCGTCACCGGCCGCGTACAAGGTACATGCCGTTAAGGCGGGAACCGATGAACAGGTGGTGCTCAATCCTTCAAGCGACGAGAAGTTCGCAGGACTGGTATTCAAGACAATGGTGGATGCTTTCGTAGGAAAAATCTCGCTGATAAAGGTCTGTTCGGGCGAATTGAGGTCGGATATGACGGTTATAAACAGCAGAACAACGGATACGGAAAAAATGTCCAACCTCTTTTTCATCAAAGGTAAAAAGCAGGAGCAGACCGATAAAGCTGTTGCAGGTGATATAGTAGCTGTAGCAAAACTGACCGATACCCAGACTAATGACACACTGTCGTTGCAGTCTTTCCCTCTGGAACTTAAGAAGATTGATTTTCCCCAACCTTCAATATCATTGGCGGTAGAGCCTCTTGCCAAAGGTGATGAGGATAAGATAGGTTCGGGATTGAGTAAACTCAGTGATGAAGATCCTACATTCAGAGTGGAGAATAACCCGGAGACCAAGCAGCTTCTCATAAGCGGTCTCGGAGAACAACATATTGATGTTATAACCAGCAAACTTAAAGCAAAATACGGAGTTTCGGTTAAGCTTACCGATCCGAAAATACCGTACAGAGAGACAATAAAGAAAAAACTGGAAACCGAAGGAAAACATAAGAAACAATCGGGAGGTCACGGACAGTACGGTCATGTTAAAGTAATATTTGAGCCCGGTGAAGAAGAAGATTTGGTATTTGAAGAGAAGATTTTCGGCGGCTCGGTACCTAAAAACTATATACCGGCCGTAGAAAAAGGATTGAGGGAATGCATAGTTAAAGGAGTGCTTGCAGGATATCCCATGGTAAGACTGAAAGCCACCCTTATTGACGGTTCCTATCATGATGTCGACTCTTCGGAAATGGCATTTAAAATTGCTTCCAGCTTGGCATACAGGAAGCTTATTGATGCTTCTCCCGTTCTGTTGGAACCCATTATGTCCTGTGAAGTAATGATTCCCGACGCATATTTGGGTGACATAATCGGTGACATCAACAAGAGAAGAGGAAGAATTTTAGGTATGCATCCTGCCGACAAAGGATACCAGAAGGTAATAGCCGAAGTTCCTCATGCGGAAATGTTCAAGTATGCAACCGATTTGAGAAGTATGACTCAGGGCAGAGGCTCCTTTACCATGAAGTTGGAGCGATATGAGGAAATGCCCGGAAACTTGGCGGAAAAAGTTGTTGCAGCTTCCAAGAGAGAGGGCGAAGAAGAATAAGGTATTCATACTTTCGTTATGTTCGTATATAACTGAAAGGGTGTGAAGATGTAACTATGAGGAGTAAATATATTAAAAGGACAGATAATCTGTCCTTTTAGTCTTCCTTTTTTGTCTGTCCGCTTCTGTGATGCTTTCTGCATAACGGGATATATGTGTCGTTACCTCCGAGGAAGAATTGCGGACCTTCCCGCACAATCTTACCGTCGGGGCCTATTCTTGCATTGCATGTGGCTTTTTTACCGCACCAGCAGATGGTCTTTATCTCCTCTATTGTGTCGGCCCATGCCAGAAGATATAGACTGCCTTCAAAAAGTTTACGCTGAAAGTCCGCTCTTAATCCGTAGCATATAACGGGTATATCCAGGTCATCGGCAATATGTACAAGCGTTTCCACCTGTGCCTTTGTAAGAAACTGTGCTTCGTCTATAACGATACAGTCATATTTACTTATCTCTTCATCCGACTGATTTAAAAAAGTTTCCGCATATTTGCATTCCATGCTTAAACCGCATCTGGATACGTTTATCTGTTCGCCGTCACGATTATCCGATACCGGTTTTAACAGCACTGCGGTCTGGTTTCTTTCTTTATAGTTGTAAACCACCATAATTGCATTTGCGGATTTTGAACTTCCCATCGCTCCGTATCTGAAATATAGTTTAGCCATAGTTTCCTCCGAAAGAATATATAAAAAGGTTGCATATATAGTATACCATCTGGGAGTGCCGTTTTAAATAGAGGTTGAAAAAAATATCACATTTGATATAATAAAGTCAGAGAAAGTCAAAGGTGATAATGAATGGCAAGATTGAGTGATATAATAGAGGACTTCATTAAAGAGATGATAGATGAAACCGACGGGCAAGTGGAGATTCAGAGGAATGAACTTGCCGGTTACTTTAATTGTGTTCCGTCACAGATAAACTATGTCATAGCAACAAGATTCAACTCCGAAAGAGGATATTTCGTGGAAAGTAAAAGAGGGGGCGGAGGCCACATTACCATAAGCCGTATGTCCACCGACAAGCCTTACGACTATATCATGCACATTATTCTTTCCATCGGTGATGAGATAAGTAAACATTCGGCGGATATTAACATAGATAATGTTGCCGATCTGGAAATAATTTCCGAAGAGGAAAAGAATCTGTTAAAAGCGGCGATAAACGACAATTCATTAAAGAGTGTCCCTGTTTTCCTAAGGGACAAGGTCAGAGCGGATATTCTAAAGAATATGCTCATGAAAATAATAATTTAAAGGAGACTCTATGGCCAAGAACAGCAACTATTTCGTATGCACATCCTGCGGTTATGAAACGGTGAAGTGGATGGGTAAATGTCCGTCATGTCAGGAATGGAATACTTTTGAGGAAGTAAGTGAAGTAAAGAGCTCAAAAACCGATAAGGTACGGGAAATAGAATTGGATACCGTTTTTGATATAGACTACAACGAGTCTTCCAGAATAAGCAGCGGCATAGAAGAAATGGACAGAGTTCTCGGCAGCGGAATTGTATCGGGCTCGGTTATTTTAGTCGGCGGAGACCCCGGAATAGGAAAGTCCACAATTCTTCTTCAGCTATGTCAGCATGTTCAGACAGATAAAGATATTTTATACATTTCCGCAGAAGAAAGTATCAGCCAGCTGGGATTAAGAGCAAAAAGAATAGGTTTGAAAAGAAGCAATGTAAAACTGGCTTCCGAGACCGATACCGATGTTATATGTAAGGCAATAATTGATACAAAACCGGCAGTTGCAGTTGTGGATTCCATACAGACCGTTTATTCCGACCGGATACCTTCCATAGCAGGCAGTGTAAATCAGATAAAGAATTCCGCTTTAATGCTGGTAAATGCGGCAAAACGCTCGGGTACATCACTGTTTATAGTAGGACATGTGACCAAAGAAGGCAATATAGCCGGTCCCAAGCTTTTGGAACACATGGTGGATACCGTACTGTATTTTGAAGGAGAAAGCGGTTCTTCTTTCAGGATATTGCGAAGTGTAAAGAACAGATTCGGTTCCACCAATGAAATAGGCGTATTTGAAATGAGCAATACCGGTTTAACACAAGTGACCAATCCTTCTGCATTCATGTTGGAGGGAAGGAATATGAATGCCCCCGGTACCGTGGTGTTACCTTTACTGGAAGGTTCCAGAACTCTTATGGTGGAAATACAGGCACTTGTATGTCCTACAAATTTTTCCATGCCGAGAAGAATGGCATCGGGAATAGATCAGTACAGAATAAATATGCTTATGGCGGTAATGGAAAAGAACACCGGAATGAGGCTTTACAACTATGATGCATACATCAATGTGGCGGGCGGTATAAAGGTTAACGAAACCGCAAGCGATTTAGCCGTTATTGTGGCAATAGCCTCCAGTTACAAAGGTAAAAAAGCATATGAACAGTGTGTGGTCATAGGGGAAGTGGGACTTACGGGCGAAATACGCTCGGTAAACGGTATGGATAAACGCATAAACGAAGCGGTAAAAATGGGTTACACAAAAGCAATCATTCCCAAAGTCAATGTAAAAGCCGTCAGTCAATTCAAGGATAAGATAGAGATTATAGGGGTTGAGAATGTAGCTAAAGCTATAGAGGCATCGTTGCAGAAATAGAGAATAATAGTAAGGGAGTACATAGTATGGAAAAGAAGAGGAAAAGCAGTGTTATTCTGATTATTGCAATGTTGATACTGTTAGTGTCTTGCAACAAGAATAGTTTTGATGTTACTACCTTTAACAGCGACATCACTATTAAAAGGTCGGATGCCCAGGAACCGTTGAATATTCCATACAGATATTCCAAAGCATTACTGGATAAAAGAACGGTATACAGTAAAGAAATAACAGATATCAATATATCTTCCGTTGCTTATGAGATAAGTGACACCGGTTTACGTCTGCATAACTACGAAGAGGTTTTGAAAGATCCCGAAAGCGACAAAACAGCGGAAGTTATAGATTCCATAAAGTACTGTAAGGGTATAACAACATTAAGCGGTATAATATCCGATAAAGCTGACAGTAAGATTACACTTTATGAAGGTTACACTGCGGATTTAATGATAGATGACATGCACCATTATGCAATTATTCCTTCCACATTGAGTAAACATATCAATAAAAAATTACCTGATAACGAAAAGGTACTGTTCATAATGAATCCCGGCACAAACGGCTTGGCATATTTCACTATAATAGGGGAGTATAAGGTAAAAAACAGTAAAAATACAAAAGACGAGAATGAAATAATAGAACCCGATACTCTGTACTTATCCTATTCCGGATTAAGTATGGTGGTTCTCGGCGGTCAAAAAGACGTGCCGGACCACATTGATTGCATGGAGATTGATGTAAATGAGCAAGCGGATCTTACAAAACTTTCATATTTTCTTTCTGAATATTTTGCTGATGCCGATGTGCTTTCTCAATATGAAAAAAGGATAAACAGGTTTAATGAGCCGTATCCGTATATGTTTGTAAACACAGTGAATTTAAAGCCTATTGATCTTTCGGGAGAAAAAAGCTCTGAGAAGAATATAATAACAATATCCCGGATTGACGGAAAAGACAATCTGGAAATGTCGCATGTATATGCCGACGCCCTAATAAATGACTACTCCCGATATTCACAGTATATAACGGATTTAAATATAAGTACGGGCAGAAAAGGAGTGGATCCTTCGGATTTCCCGCCTTTAACAAATTATAAGATGTATGATTTTACCGTAACTCTTCCCGGAACTTACGGCAGAGAAATATCTTATTACCTTAGAGAGAACGGCAAGAACTGGCCGCGTTTTCATCAGGCTGTTACCGGTGTAAGTGAAATAGAAAGAATGAAAAAAGGCTGTGAAATAACATTTTATACCAACTATACGGACAAGGATCTTGCAGTATTAAGAAATGAAGACTATAGGAAAGAAAAAGAATTGGAAGGGGATATAAAAGGATATGCCATAGTACCTGTAACAATGCATGAGGCTACTCGCAATAATCGCAGTATAGACTACCATATTGTTACAATGAGTGAGTCGGACCGAAGCATTAACTTTCTTGAGGCAATGCGTGTCGGATTTAAGATAATAGGATATTACGAGTTGCCGGAAGAGATAAAAGATAAGGTGGAAAAGGATGAAACAGAGGGGAGAATAATAGTTGTGTATGACAAGGAAGGTAACAAGATAGAGATGCGTGAGTCTGTACCTGACGGGTATGACACGATATTTCTGACATATACGGGATACAATGATAAGTATAAGAAGGCGGCATTCAAGAACGAGTACATAGAAGCAATAACTATAGAAACAAGAAGCGATACCGATATTGCCGAGTTGATAAAATATTTGAAGCAGTATTTTGCTCCTTCTGATGAAGTAGCAAGTTATAGCGGGTCAAAAAATGAATTGGGTTTGGAGTATGAATACTGCTATACTGTTACTAAGAATGTGAATTAGTGCTAAATGTATTTTGCGAGCTTTGTTGAAATAAAGGTTGAATAATTGTATAGTTACGGTGTGGTATATGAAAAATTGCGGAGGAAGTTTATATATGGTTAAAAATAAAACAAGATTATTACTGTTTTTTTTAGTTTTTTTAATCTTAACCGGATGTAATAGAATAAATCCTACAAATGATATTTCTGAAACTCCGGATATTACAGATAATGCAGATTTAACGGATACAGATGATTTAACAGATACAGATGATTTAACGAATGGACCGGACATTAAATACAAAACTGCTAATATAGATGCATTAATTGACATATTAAATGAGCAGTATGAGAATATGCTGGTGCAGCCTTTTAAATTACGCTCATTTAGCATTGAACCTATTACACGAGTAAATGATATGTATGTTAGTGGTACAAATAACTATGGAATAATATGTGAATCAAGGTTTATTCAAGGAATAGTTTCAGAAAAAGGTCGCATTATTAACATAAACATAATAGAAGATATGTCTTTTGACATTGGGGGATATATTTTCTGTAATTCACTAAGTAGCAATAAATTTTTCGAGCTTTATACTAGTGTAGGGTATTGCATGTCGATATATAAATATAAAAATTGTTATGTAGTATTTGAGTTTTTTAACTTTAATTTACAATCAGAAGATAAGATAGATTTTATTGATGAATTTGCAGCAGTGTTGGAAGAGAACTATGTGGATAAGAATAAAACTATGTTCAATGAAGAGGAGGATTTCTATATCCCCGGAGAACATACACCCGAATTTCTTGATAAATTAAAAAATGAGTTAAATCTACTTTATAAAGAGAACATTACAAGCAAATTCAAAGAATATACAAAGTGCGAAATACCTTTGTTCAAAATAGAGAATAAGGGTAGCAATCCTTTAGCGGAAGTAATATTCAATCAAAGTATTGTCCATAATGACAGTATGAGAATTTCACTTGTGGAGGATAATACCTCTTACAATAACGGGTTTGTTTACACTACCGATTTGACGGATAATGCCTCCATAGTCAAAATATACAGGTATAATAGATTATATATTATCATTGAATCTTATTGCGAGAAAATCGAGGATAATTGGAATAATGCCGACGAAGCAGTACGCTCTATTGCTAAAATATTGCCAGAACTGGATAAATAGATTTTGTTGTTTTTGAACGACTTGGTATATCCCACCATGAATTGTATCTGTTAGTTTCTTATTATATTATATGCATACTACCGTACGATGGTCATTTATCATATGTAGTGGGAAGTTGAAATTCCAGTTGAGTAATTGTATAATTGCGATGATGCTCATAATTAGTTTTGCGAGGGAAATACATACATGGTTAAAAACAAAATAAGATTATTACTGTTTCTTTTAGTTTTTTTAATCTTAACCGGATGTAATCGGGGAACAGAACTAAATCCCAAAGAAAAAATCTCGGAGACTCCGGCTATTACCGATCATGCGGATTTACAGGATGAACCGAGTATAAAATACAAAACTGCTGATATAGAAAGCTTAATTGATATACTAAATGAGCAGTATGAAAAAATTCTTGTGCAACATTTTAAATGTTGTACATCAAGTTCTGAACCGATTGCGCCGGTGAGCAGTATGTATGACGGTAGTGGAAATATTTATGGAAGAATACTGTCCAAAATCAGGTTTATTCAAGGCTTAGTTGCGGCAAGAGGTAACATTATTAGTATTAATGTAATAGAAGATATGACTTTTGATAACGGAGGATATATTTTCGGTAATTCTCGAAGCTATAATAATTTTTTCGAGCGTTATACCTGTAAAGGATATACCATGTCAATATACAAATACAAAAACTGTTATGTAGTGTTTGAATTCTTTAACTTTTGCTTGCCGTTAATAGACAAAGTCGATTTCATGGAGGAATTTGCAGCAGTATTGGAAGAGAATTACGCAGATAAGGATAAACCTATGTTCATCGATGAAGAGGGTTTCTACATTCCCAAAGAGCATAAGCCGGAATTCCTTGATAAATTTAAAAATGAGTTTAATGTTCTTTATAAAGAGAACATTACAAGCAAATTCCAAGAATACACACAATCCGCTATACCTTTATTTGAAATAGATAAAGAAAGCAGCAGTACCTTAGCGGAAGTAACATATAATCAAAGCATTATCCAAGACAATAGTGTTATTGTTACTCTTGTAGAGGATAATACCTCTGACAATGGCGGGTTTGTTTATACTACCGATTTGACAGATAATGCCTCTTTAGTAGCAGTATACAGATATGACAAACTATATGTTATTTTTGAGTTACATGGTGTGTCTTTCTCGGAAATCGGGGAGCAAACTGACGAAACAGTAGTACGCTCTGTTGCTAAAATATTATCCGACTTGGAAAAATAAAGGAGAGTCATGATATATTCATTTAAATCTTTTTACAGAACACCTATAAGAAGTATCATATACATACTGCTGTTAGCCATAGCGGCAACCTCACTGTGCACAAGTTTAGCTATGTGGAAATATTCGGCGGAAAGTGTAGAGCATGTGCAAGATACTTTTACCACCATAGGAGTATTGTCCGAGCTGGAATTTATGGAGCAGACTGATACACGCTCGCTGTCTCCACAGTATGACTATTCCATGTTGGCGGAAGTTAAGAAAAAAGCAATGGAGTCTAAGTATGTGACATCTTACGATATCCGTGAATATGTAATGGGGTATAACGAGAATATTCATGCGGATGTCAAGCAAGGTTTTTATGAAAACACATATCCGTATTCTTTGTCCATTGTAACGGGAGTATGTGAAAGCATGCAATGGAATAAGGCTACGGTCGGTTATAAAGCAATTCTAAAAATAGATTACAATGACCTTAATATAATACCCGCATATATTAAAAGGTTTGAGAATCCGCAATCGGTGGAAATAGCAGGAACATACATGACAGCGGATAATAAAAGTCCGTTCAAAGTGGGTGAAAAATACATAGTGTATTTGATGTGCCATGAATATTACCCTTCTCATAAAAATATTAACGGCCGTGTAGATAAATCGGGGGAGGACTTCTATAAATACGAAGAGATGGTGGAATACAGTTTGGCGACAATGAAGGAAGAATTCGGAGAGTTTAAAGAAGGTAAACCTTTTTATAAAGTTACTAATCCGGATTTGCATACGGCACAAAGGATTGAAACAACCGCCTATGACTTTATTGAAAAAGAGCAAGGCATATGGGCAAAAAGGGTGGAAAAGTGTAAGATAACACAACATTCGGCAGAGTTGGTTTTGACAAACAGTATGAAAAGTATATTAATGTTCAATACAAATAGTGCATACATTGTTGTAGGAAGAAATATTACTGATGAAGAATATGAAAGCGGAGCGAATGTATGTATTGTCAGTGCTTCTTTTGCAAGTAAAAACAATCTTAGCATAGGGGATAAACTTTCATTTAATGTATATGAAAACGATTTCCTGCCTTACGGTATTATGTTAAAAAAAGGGACACCCGGGGTTAGCGGATTTTTGAATGTTGAAGGAAAAGACCGAATTGATGTATGGTTATCAAAGGGGTTTGATCCGGACAGAGGTTTTGTGGGAGAAGTCGAATATGAGATAATAGGGACATTTTCAACAAGGGACATAGTAAACAGAAATGAGTTTACCATTAACAATAATACGGTTTTTGTTCCGCAAAAATCCATAGAGGGAGATTTCAATACCCGACCTACCGTGCATACCATAAAAAGATACACCGATAAGCTCAGGCACACGGAATTATTACGAACCAGTATACCCGGTTGTTTTTCCGTCATTATTGAAAACGGATATGCCGACGCATTTGAAAAAGAAATGGAGGCAGCGGGATACGGGGGAATATTCTATTATTTCGATCAAAATTATTCGGAAGTTAAAAAGGTGCTGGATGAGTACAATAATACTTCAAGATTGATTGCACTTATATCCCTACTGGCATGGGTAACGGTGGTTGCAGTTTTCCTGACCGTATATGCCTCTAAAAGCAGACGGGATATCGCTATTATGCGTTCTTTGGGTACATCCCAAGCAAAAACATATATATCGCAGTTGGTTATAATAGTGTTGATTGTGTTGATTGCCGCTATTATATGCTCAATAGTCGCTAGCAGGATATATGATAATATTACCGCTGCCGCTTTTGAGGAAGTCAGTAAAAGCAGCAAATTGGTTGGCGGTTTGTTAAGTGTAACGGAAAAATCCAAAGGTACGGTTATAACAACTGCGGTTGCTCAGTTCTTTGTAATTGTTATCACTTTTGCCTTGATAATGCTTATACAGATTAAACGGAATATTATGGTACTTATGAAGAAAGCGAAGAAGCAATGAAAAACTTATTGAGAAGAATAACACACAGTTTATCTTATACATTCACTATACTTATAAGAAAGGCGGTTAAAAGTATAGCAGTCGTTCTTTCAATAGCCGCCTTTACCGTTCTTCTATGTCTTCTGGAATTTACCCTACATAAGCAGGAACGATTACTGGACGAGCTGTATAAGAAGTTTGATATTGACATTATAATCATGGATTCAGCCGGTGCATACCCGGACAACCTTGAGCTTGACAGGTTATATGCTTCCGTGTTCATGAATGAGAACAATATATTGGGTAAGAATACCGATAATTTAAAGATACGCAGCAGCGGAAAAGAAACAATATCCGTCACCAATGAATACGGCGAAGTGATTACGGAAATAAGCGTGGTAGGTCTGACTTATCTTCCCGATATGGCGGAGTTTAATGTATCGGTATATGTGGGGAATAAGTTTGATAAAAGTGTACTAATGAGCGGCAGCCGCGTATGTATTGTGCCCGGCAGAATGAAAGGTCTGGGCGACTGTATATACATCAAAACGGAAAAAGTTGAAGAGCCTATAGAATATCTGGTGATAGGAACATATGATGAGGCTGAAGACATATTCTTTTGCCCTTATCTTAATTACAGCGAATTGTTAACTTCCTCCGTCAATAATATATACAGTCTTAAATGTGAAATTACCGATACAAAAGTATTAGAGGAACTGGAAACATTTTTAATGAACTACTTTACCAAGCCTACAATAGCAGGTATTACGCCAAGAAGTTTAAATGCATTAGACCTGAAATATACTCATTCTTTTGTAATGCCCAAAGGCAATTTTGAAGAGGCGACAGATCCCATAAAAGCGGACATTTTGAAACTTAAGATATTGGAGCCGTTTGTATTCGTGTTTTCCGTTGCCATAGGTTTTGTCATAAGTATGCTGTCTATAAGAAACAGAAAAGCGGAATTTGCCGTTATGAGAAGTATGGGAGCTTCGGGAGGCTATGTTTTCTATATCAGTTTCATTGAACAGGCCGTATTATGTTTAATAGGTGCGTTGATAGGAGTTTTAGTATCGCTTATAGGATTTAAGCAATTAAGTGCGACACAGATTAATAAGGTATTGATTTTTATCGGCTGTTATCTTGCGGGTACGGCGATAGAAGCATTAAGAATAGCAAGTGTTAAAGTAATGAAAATAATGAAAGCGAACGATTAAGGAGACCGACAAAATGACAAATACACCGATATTGCAGTTGGAAAAAGTAAGCTATGAATACAGAAACAAATATCAGACGGTAAGAGCGGTAAAGGATTTTTCTTATGAATTCTTTAAGGGGAAATTCTACGCAATAACAGGAAAATCCGGTTCGGGGAAAACCACTTTATTATCATTAATGGTAGGGTTGGATGTTCCCGCAAAAGGCGTTATTAAATACGACGGAACCAATCTTAAAGAGATGAATATGGATAAATACAGAAGAGATTGTATTTCACTGATATATCAGGATTTCAATCTGTTTCCGTTGCTTACCGCGATGGAGAATGTAATGTATCCTTTAAAACTAAAAGGATTGAAAACAAGCGAGTGCGAGACACTTGCAAAGGAAAAGCTGAATATGGTAGGGATGGATGAAACTTTTTATAAACGCTATCCTTCCATGTTGTCGGGAGGCGAACAGCAGAGAGTATCGATTGCACGTGCTTTGGCAACCGGCTCCTCAATACTTTTAGCGGATGAGCCGACGGGTAACCTTGATACGGAGAACGGCGATATAATTGTTTCCATATTAAAGAATCTTGCACACAACAACGATTTCTGTGTTATAGTTGTAACACATGATTTGGAAATTGCTTCGGTTACCGATGTGCAGCTGAACTTAAAGGACGGTATGCTTGTTACTTAGATAATGTTGATTTTTCCACTGATATTTACTTCAATTTACTATTCACGGTTTTCCGAACTCGGTTGAAAAGCTTTTTGCAACCGTTGCATAACCTTGTGTTTCCTTTGAGTCTTCGAATACATATCGTTAAGAAAGGATTGTCATAATTCTTTTAATATTGTTATATCCTGTTTCCTGCGTAATCCGATTGCTATTTAATCACGAACGCTTCTTATTCAGCATGTTGTTAAACTGATGAAGATGACGATGCAGCCGCTACCATAGCGGCTTCCTGCGCTATAATAATATTGGCTATACATGTTGAAAGCGTTGCCGTCAGCACTCCGTCTTTTATATTTTCGGTATAGTCGCTTGCTACAATTGATGCCGCAAACAGAAGTAGTTCCCCCGTACTTACGGACAGAGTTCTGAATCCCTTTTTGCTCCTAAGAGTATCTTGTGCTTCTCCTATTTTATAAACGATTGTTTCAATTTCTACCGGCAGCAGTGCAAAGATTCCCAAAAACGGTAATGTATAAGCTTTGTCCAGTTTGATTTTTTGCGTCCTGAGCTCATCACGCAGAGCAAGAACACGATTAACAATACTGTCGTCAGCCTCTCCGAGTGCCAGCACCTGCGCCAAAATCTGAACGCTGTTTCTATTCCTGAACTCTCTTTTAAGCTGATTATAAATTTGCTTAATGCGCTCCGTTCCTTCGGCAAGATCCAAACCGGAAATTCCCAACATAGCCGCAAAAATATAATCATCCTGCCCGGTGTAAAAGAAATTTTTAGCTTTCATTCCGTCAAAAAATGCCCTCGTGCGCATTACCGCGTTTTCATAATCGGAAGCATCGGCTTGTATTGCAATCCGGTATGCGGCAACCACCAAAAGGTAGGAAGCTCTGAACTTTACATCTTTCAGCAACTTGTATACTTTAAGGGTTGCACTTAACGAATTCTCAGGATTACCGGATAGAGAGAGCATTGTCGCCAAACCCAGCGCCATGCTCCCGCGGAATGTGGAAAACGCGCCCGTGTTCTGTTTAATCAAATTGTGACACTGCCTGATTGTCTCTAAGTCAACCGTTTTGCCTTCCAGTGCGTACAGAAGCGCCGCCATACGCTTTATCGAGACATTTTGCCAGACAAACTCCGATTTCATGATTTGCACGTTTTTTGCAAAAAGTTCCAACTTGTTTTCCCATGTGTTATTCATCTGAAAAGACCTCCGTAAATTGAATTTGCTGTTATGTAAGTATTAAATAAAGTTGTGTCAAATCATCTTTCCTGTATTTATGCCATATGATAATCAACTCAATTATACATTCAACTTTCTCTTAGCTCAATATCCTGCATCGCTTAATAATTTTTGACACTGCATCTGTTCACGGCGCATGTGCTTTAATGTGGCAAATGGCTTAAAAGGGAAGTTTTAAAGAGGCAACATTCGTTCATTCTTTATGTTTTGTCAAAAAAATTACGTTCAATTTTCCTGCTCATTTTCGCCTGTGTTGCTTTTGACAGCAGGCACTAAAAAGAGTATAATATTGTGCAGGAGGTATCTTTAATTGAGTTACAGTATCGGGGATAAGATAGTATATCCTATGCATGGCGCAGGCGTCATTGTTGATAAAGTCGACAGAAAGATTATGGATGAAATCCGATGCTATTATGTAGTAAAAAGTCCCATAAGTGAAATGGTCGCTATGCTTCCCGTGGATAATATGGACGGTATAGGTATAAGGGATGTTATCACCGATTCCGAAGCGGATGAACTTCTGGATGAGATAAAGACAATGGATACCGAAGAAACATCCAACTGGAATAAGAGATACCGTGAAAATATGGAGAAACTCAAGGACGGATCAATATATGAAATTGCTCAGATTGCTAAATCATTAATGACCCGTGACAAAAGCCTCTCGACAGGTGAGAGAAAATTGATGATTAATGCGAAAAATGCCGTATTGAGTGAAATAATGCTGGCTAAGAATATTTCTCTGGTTCAGGCGGAGAACGCTTTAAATGATAGTATATACTGCGATTCGGATGTTGAGGAAGAATAATCTATGGAATCGGTAAGTGTGGTTATTGCTGCGGGCGGCAAATCCGGCAGGATGGACGGAATAAACAAACTGTTGGCGCCTCTTGGCGGTGTTCCCGTTATTATCCGGACGGTTAAAGCGTTTCATGATATAAGATACATTAAACAGATAATACTTGTTATACCTAAAAAAGATGAGTCGGAGTACTTATCTTTATTGTCTGAATATAGGGTGAATAGAAAAGTAAAGATTGCGTATGCGGGAAACACCCGCAGACATTCGGTGTATAACGGATTGCTGTCATTATCTGACAAAGAAGGTATTGTACTTATACACGACGGTGCCAGACCGCTGGTTACCCGTAAGATTATAGATGAGTGTGTAGACGGAGCAAAGCGATACGGGGTATGTGTGGCCGCTTCAAAGAGCACCGATACAGTAAAGATAGCGGACAGCATAATGTTTATAGAAAAAACCCTTGACAGAGACAAGGTATACAATGCCCAGACACCGCAGGCTTTTAAGACGGAATTTGCTTTGGATTTTCACAAAAGAGCGGAAGCCGATGATCTGGAAGTCACCGATGACTGCATGATAGCGGAGCATTACGGACATAATGTAAAGATTATAGAGTCCGATTCTTTGAATTTAAAAATAACTACAAAATCGGATTTAGTAATAGCTTCGGCTATTTTAGCTGACGGTTATTATACAGAAGCACATGATTCCTGAACCTTTTCCGAATGATGACAAACCTTCACCCGATGTGGCTGTCAAACCCACATCTTTTTTATCTATTCCGAGAAGCATTGCTATATTGCCTTTCATTTCCTCTATGTAAGGAAAGAGAACCGGAGTTAAACACTCCACCGTAAAGCTGACATGCTCTATTTTATATTCCAGGCTTTTCAAAGCTTCTTTTACATATAGAGAACTGTCGGTTATTCCTCCTTTGCACATTATATCTGCGGTTTTTCCTAAAATATTTACCGAGGTAATACCGCTTATCGCATTGGTCAGAGCATGATAGATAACATCCCCGTCGCTGTTTGCGATAAGTCCCGGATGATTTTTTATGTGAACTCCCGCAAGAATAAGCTTCTTGTCTGCATTTTCGGAAAACTTATGACTGTCCTGCCCGATTGCGCACTTCATGATGTATGTCACCTCGTTGTTTAATACTTGAATAACATAATACCATAATATCGGAAAAGTTAACAAAAAGTACACACATAAAAACCCTTTATATGATATATTTAGCATATTGAAAGGAAGATGCATATGGAAAGTTGGTACTATGAGAAGATTGTATACAGAAAGAAAACCAGAAAAGATGATTTGATATCGCTTGCCGTCGTTTCAGTTACGCTTGCGATATGTATAGTTTCCTATTACTTTCTGCGAAATCTCTCATTTATTATCTGGTTGGGTGTCATATATGCATGCTACAGGATTATAACTTCCAGGAAATTCGACTATGAATATATTTTCGTGGAAGATACCATGACCATCGACAAGATCATAAATAAAAGCAGAAGGAAGAATATATTTACTCATTCTTTGAAGGATTTCGAGATACTGGCATATAAGGATTCCGATCATATAAAGGAGTATTCGGATAATGTACAGCAGGTAATAGATGCCTCCGCACCGGGTTCGGAAAATACCGTATTCGGAGTGGCATATTTCAAATCCATGAGGACACTTGTATACTTCGAGGCAGATGAAAGAATAGAAGATTTTATTCAAAAATATGCCAAGCATAAATTCAAGGAGTGATTATTGAAGAAACTGTGGAAATATGTCATCTTAATAATCATTTTAGCGGCATCGGCGGCAGCGGTCTTTTTTGCATATGATTCCGTACTGAATAATGTGCGGGAAAAGTATTCTCCGAATACTAATCTTGAAAAGTATTTTTCCGATGAGTATACCGATCTGGTTGTCAATTTCCATAAAGTTGAATATGAAAAGCCCGTCAGGATTATAAACGGTGAGATACTGGTGCGATACGAGGTTATAAAGCAGTTCATCGATCCGTACATATATTACGATGAAGCCAGATATAAAGTGATTATTACCACAAAAGACAGAGTGGTGAATATGACAGAAGACAGTCTTGTTGCAGAATTGAATAAAAAGGATCTTCATCTGGATACCGCAAGTCAAAGACATGACGGATATCTTTATGTACCGGTAAGCCCTTTTTTGTATATGTGGAACATCAGTGTCAAGTATCTGGAGCAAAACGACATAGTGATAATAGAGTTCTTAAGGAATTTCGACCACACGGCAACGGTCAATATTGCCGATGCTCAGCTGAGAAAAGGACCTTCCATAAAAGAACCTGTTTATGTATCAAATGTACCTGCGGATCAGGTTTTGTATGTCAACAGGGTTTTAGGCGACTGGACTTATCTTATGACAAGCGAAGGTGTTGCGGGATACATAGAAACAAAATACCTGGATATTAAAGTTACCTCTAAACAGCCGGTTGTAGTCAGGTATGAGCAAAAAAAGCTGTATCTGCCGGAGTATGTGGTGCTTTCCTGGCATTATGTACATTCCAGTTCGGTAACATATGTTCCGTATTATGCCGATGTCAATGTCCTGTCTCCCACATTTTTTACGGTTATAGATGAAAAAGGCAATATTGCCAGCAGTGCATCCGTGAAGTATATGGAAAATGCAAGAAAAAGAGGGTATACCGTCTGGCCGTTGATTAATAATGTTTTTGCAAAGAAAGGGCAGATAAGTGAAGTATTGGCTGACAGTGAGGCAAGGCGTCATGTGATAGACCAGATACTGACTTATGCGTATATATATAAATTCGACGGGATAAATATAGATTTTGAAAACCTGTATTTGTCCGACAAGGATAATCTCACACAGTTTATGCGGGAGTTGGTTCCTTTGGCACATCAGATGAATCTGGCCGTTTCCATAGACGTGGGAGTTCCGGGAGGATCGGAGGCTTATTCACGGTGTTATGATCACGAAGAACTGGGAAAAGTAGCCGATTATGTGATGGTAATGACATATGACCAATACTGGAGTGCACATGAGACCGGAGGCTCGCAGGCTCAGCTTTCCTGGGTGGAAGAGAATGTAGGCAAGACTTTAAAACTGATTGAGCCGGATAAACTGGTTTTAGGTATACCAGCATATACCAGATTGTGGAAAACCGACAGTGAAGGAAAAGTGACTTTGGATAAGACACTGACAGCCGATCAGGTAGTAAAACTTGTTGAGGAAAAGCAGTTAACTCCGGTATGGGAAGAAGAGAGGGACGGATATATAAGCGGACAGTACTATATTGAATATATAGAAGACGGGGAGCTTTACAGGGCATGGATAGAAGATGATGCCAGTGCAAGAGAAAAAGCCGCACTTGCCGCCAAATACAACTTAAGAGGTGTATGTATCTGGATGATGAGTCAGACCAACAAAACGGTATGGGAAGCCATTCTGGAAGGTTTCAATGCGGATGTTAATCAGGTAATATCTGATTAAACCGATTTTTCGTTTTCTTATGTGCTTTAATGTGGATATGGTATATAATTAATTAAAACGTCGGAAAGGAAAAACTGAATGAAAGTTAGAGTGAACTATGAAGACATCTTTGAAAGATTAAACGGACAACTGCCGGAAGGTGTTTTTCTCAATACTGTTTCTGAAGGCAAATACAATACAATGACCATAGGCTGGGCATTGATGGGAATATGCTGGGGACAACCTATCGTATGTGTTGCGGTCAGATTTTCCAGATACACATATGAACTTTTGGAGCAGTCGGGTAAATTCACATTAAGCATTCCCGAAAGCGGTGTAATGCAAAAGCAACTTGCACTCTGCGGCTCAAAATCCGGGCGCGATGTGGACAAGTTTGAATTATGCGGATTTAAGAAAAGCAATATTATAGATAAGTGCGATCTTCACATTGAATGTGAAGTGGTGCAGAAAACCGCAATGAACAAAGACTTTATTGAGAAATCTATAAAAAGCAGATATTACAGAACAGATGATTATCATATGTTCTATTTCGGAAAGATAACCGACTGCTATTATACTAAAGAGGGTTGAAATATGAAAAATGTATGTGTAATTTTCGGAGGTGCTTCCACGGAACATGAGGTCTCCCGCGTATCCGCCTCAATCGTTATGAAAAACCTGGATAAGAAAAAGTATTCGATTACCGTAATGGAAATGACTAAAAACAGGGAATATTTACTGTATGAGTATAGGGAAGGTGAAGCTTTCTTAGAAGAAATAGTCAAGGTGGATAACAATCTTCCCAGGAAACGCATTATTCCGGATATTTCCATGTTTGAAAGGATGGGTGTGGATGTTGTTTTTCCCGTTACTCACGGAACAATAGGGGAAGACGGGAAATTGCAGGGTTTCTTAGAGTTATGTGATATTCCCTATGTAGGCTGCGATGTTCTGTCCTCGGCTGTGTGCATGGATAAAGTGCTTTGCAAAGATATATTGTTGAAAAACGGTATAGCCGTTGCGGACTATTTATGGTTTACCTGTGATGAAATAGGTAAAGATATAGGTAATGTTGTAAAAGCCGTTGAAAGTAAATTTGTATACCCTATCTTTGTAAAACCGTCGGAATGCGGATCTTCGGTAGGTATAACCAAGGCGAAAGATACCGACAGCCTGAAAAAAGCTCTTGTATTTGCTTCACGCTTTTCCAGGAAGGTTCTTGTGGAAGAATTTGTGGAAGGCCTGGAACTGGAAGTTGCGGTATTCGGTTCATATGACAAAGTATCTTCGTCGGGCGTGGGACAGATCATTTCCTCCAATGAATTTTATGATTACAATGCAAAGTATGTAGACGGCAAGAGCCTTACGGTATTAAATCCCGATATACCGGAATGGTCGGAGCGGGAGATAAGAAAAATTGCCGAAAAGGCATTTTCCGTTATAGGATGTTACGGAATGGCGCGGGTGGACTTTTTCCTTACAAAAGGCAAAAAAGCTATTCTCAATGAAATAAATACCATTCCCGGTTTCACAAGTATAAGTATGTATCCGATGTTATGGGGGCAAGCGGATATATCCTACGACAAGCTACTTACGAAACTTATCACTCTTGCACAAGACAGGAAAAAACGATACAAATTTCAGACGGACTATAAAGGCGGGGAATAATGGCGGACGGTAAAATAGGGGTATTTGATTCGGGAATAGGGGGGCTTACGGTATTAAAAGAGATTTTGCGCTGCCTTCCCTATGAAGACATAATATATTTCGGCGACGGTAAAAGAACTCCTTACGGAGGAAAATCCAAAGAGACAATAGAACTGTTTGCTTTACAGAGCATGAAATTCCTGACCGATAAAGGTGCCAAAGCGGTGGTAATAGCGTGTAATACCGTAAGTTCCAACGCTATGGATGCAATAAGAGCACACTACAGTCTGCCGGTTGTGGAAGTTATATCCACCACGGCGAAACTGGCATTTTCCCAATCGAAGAATAAAAAGATAGGGGTAATAGGAACAAAGGCCACAATAGAAAGCGGTTCATATGAAAAAGCATTGAAATCAATGGGTGCATCGGTATCGGTTTATCAGAAAAGTTGCCCGCTGTTCGTGCCGCTTGCCGAAGAAGGTGCCGAGTGGTGGGACGATGAAATAACCGAGGCGGTTGCAAGAAGATATTTCGGTTATTTTGATAACACCGGTATAGATACTCTTATATTAGGATGCACACATTATCCGCTTCTGAAAAAAGTAATAGCCCGCACAATAGGGGAGCATGTTAAACTGGTGGATTCGGCATTAATTACAGCCAGGCAGACTGAAAAACTGTTGGAAGAAAACAACTTGCTGAAAGAGGGAAAGAAAAAAGGTGCTCTGGAAGTATACACTTCCGACAGTATTGAGAGATTTATGCCCATGTGTTCGGCAATTTTAGGTATTAATAACATTAATATACAAAAATGCTATTTAGGAGAGTAAAACTATGAAAGACAGATTACGTTTCAGACAGGTACATTTGGATTTCCATACGGGCGAACAGGTTACCGGTATAGGTGCAAATTTTAATCCGGAAGAGTTCGCAAAAACATTAAAAGACGCTCATGTGAATTCCGTTACATGTTTTGCAAGATGTCATCACGGAATGATATATTACGATTCCAAGATAAATAAAGAAAGAATACATCCTCATCTGGTAGAGAAGGATTTATTAAAAAAACAGATTGAAGCCTGTCATAAGTATGATATAAAGGTTCCCGTGTACACTACCGTACAATGGGATTTATACACCGCCAAAAAGCATCCCGAATGGCTGGTAAGAACGCCTGAAGGATCTGTCGACGGCAATTACTTCAACAAGGACGGTTTCTATCAGAGGATTTGCGTCAACACACCGTATATGGATTTTTTAAAGAAGCATGTGACGGAACTGTTGACGGAACTGGACTGTGACGGAGTGTTTTTGGATATAGTGGGAGATCTGGACTGCTCCTGCGTCTACTGTATGGAGAGTATGGAAAAAGGCGGTTTTAACCCTCTTGACGAAAACGACAGAAGAGCACATTACAGACAGGTTATGACAAATTTCAAAAAGGAAATGTCCCGACTTATTTGGTCATTAAAACCCGGTATATTGATATTCTATAACGGCGGTCATGTTTCCTATAAAGATAAACTGCCGTCAAAAGATACATACTCACATTATGAGATAGAAAGTCTTCCGAGCGGGGGATGGGGCTATATGCACTTTCCGGTAACCTGCAGATATGCGCGAAATTTAGGTAAAGACTATCTTGCACACACCGGCAAATTCCATACAAGCTGGGGCGACTTTCACTCATTCAAGAATATTGAGGCTTTAGAATATGAAGTGTTCAGAATGCTTGCTCTTAATTCCAAGTGTCTGATAGGAGATCAGTTGGAACCCGACGGAGCTTTGTCAAAACCTGTATATGACTTAATAGGTAAGGTTTATGCACGGGTGGAACAGAAGGAACCGTGGTGCAAAAATGCCGACCATGTGGCGGAGATAGGGGTGTTTGTGCCTACGGATGAAAAAACCAGAGTTTCCGCCTCTCAGGCCGCTATAGAGAGTCTTCTTGACCAGTTGGCTTATCAGTTTGATTTTATAGATCCGTATATGGATTTTAGCAGATACAGAATGCTTATCATTCCCGAGAGAATAACAATAGATGAACAAACGGATAAGAAGCTTTGCGGGTATATGAAAAACGGGGGCAAAGTCTTATCGGTATTTGATGCCATATTCTCCGGCTCGGGAGTTAAAGTCATTAAAGAAACATTAGACGATTACGGTCAGCCTGTTAAAGGAAGATTTGTTGCAAGAAACGGAGCCGCCGATTATGTTATTCCTACCGATCTGATTGGTAAGGAGTTGTATAAAACGGAGTATGTAATGTATGCAAAAGGCATGGAAACCGTTGCAACTGACGGAAAGGCTCTTGTCAAAGCTTACGAGCCCATATTCAACAGATCATTCAGGCATTTCTCTTCACATGCACAAGCCCCTTCTTCTCACATTGAAGCATACGATGCGGTGGTGATAAACAAGAGTAAAAATGCGATATATTTCAGCCATCCCATATTTGAGATTTATAACAAAAAGGGGCCCAAATGGATAAAGAGCATGCTTCATGATGCAATAAAGCTTTTATTAAAAGATAACCTTATATCTCATGACGGACCGTCAACGCTCTTTACGGGAATGAATGTACAGAAAGATAAGAAAAGGTATATTCTGCACCTGCTCCATTACATTCCCGAAAGACGATGTACCGACTTTGATCTCATAGAAGATGTGATACCTTTATACAGGATAAAGATAAACTTAAACCTTCCGAAGACAATTAAGAGTATAACCGTTGTGCCGGAAAACAAGCCTGTTAAGTTTACGGGGAAAGGCGGCAAAGCTAAGTTTACACTGGATAAACTGGAAGGCCATTGCATGCTATGCATAGAATATGAAGATTAAGCATGTCATAAGTGATGACTGTATCATACTGGAAAACTTAAATCCCGACGACTTTAACATTAAGGATACGTTTGAGTGCGGTCAGTGTTTCCGATGGGAAAAAACAGACAGACAAAACGGTTATCTGGGTATAGCTCACGGCAAGAAGCTTATCGTGCAGCAAAATGAGGATTATATAACGTTACATTGCAATGAAAAGGACTTTTTACATATCTGGCAGTATTACTTTGATTTGGATACCGATTACGATGAGATAAAGGAACGACTTAGAAAAGATGATATCATGAACAAGGCCATATGCTCCGCTCCCGGTATAAGGATACTCAATCAGGAGCTGTTTGAGACCGCTGTGAGTTTTATAACATCATCTAACAGTAATATTAAAAGGATAACGAGGAATATAAAAGATTTGTGCGCACTGTTGGGGCAGCCGATAGGCGACGGTTATTATGCTTTTCCGACCGTGGAAGCTTTAAGTAATGCGGATATATGCACAATAAATCAATGCAGAGCGGGATTCCGTTGTGACTATATACACTCATCTGCAAACATGATTAAGAATATGTCCGATTCTTTTGATAAGACAAGATATATTAATTTGGGTTATGAAGAGACAAAGAAGGAGCTTATGAGACTTAAAGGGGTGGGGAATAAGGTTGCCGACTGTATTATTTTATTTGCGGGCATTTCTTCTTCCGCTTTTCCTACCGATGTGTGGGTTAAAAGAATAATGCAGAACTTATACATAAAAAAAGAAGTCACTCTGGACTACATATCGAAATACGGACGGGACAAATTCGGTGATTTGGCAGGATATGCGCAGCAGTATCTTTTCCACTATGCACGAAATATTGCCGTTCATAAATAATTATATCATATCTTAGAGGAATATTAAATATTGATGAAAAACCGGTAATATTGTATAATTCAGGTAGTAGATTCCTGAGATACACGATAACCCTTGTATTTGAACCTACAGTAATTTGACGGGATTTAGTAGTATGTGTGCGGATGTCAGGCCGTATATCAGCGGAAGACAGAAACATTCATCACGGAACCCACCTGGCGGACGCTAGGCGTCAAAAAAAAGGGCCGGTATTTTGGGAATTTTTATATTTCTCTTTTTTATATGAATTAGATAATAGAAGTAATGAAGGTTTTTGTCTCATTTAATATTTTTTATATTGTTTCCAGACATCCAGAATAAGCAGGTATCTTTCAAGCGGCAGTCCTTTGAAAGGTACATTACTGGTGGAATATATGTAACCCCCGCCCGGTTTGGCGTGGGTGAGACAGTATTTTGCACTTTCTATAACTTCTTCATCGGTTCCGGTCTGAAGCAAGGCACAGTTGACATTACCTATAAGACACACTTTGTCTCCGGCAATTCTTTTTACTTCGGCAATATCCACTCCCGCCATGGGGTCAAGCGAGTGAATGGCATGTGGATTGGCTTCTATAAGCTGGTCCAGTATGGGCATTATGTTGCCGTCGGTATGCTTGATTGCATATCCGCCCGCATCTCTTATACCTTTTATTATCTTTGCCAAAAAGGGGGTTATAAATACGGAGAAATGGTAAGGTGATAAGAAAGGCCCGCTGTTATAGCAGTAATCGGAACAGAGCATTATACTGCCTATTCCCGCATCAATGGCCCTTTTATTCCTCTCTATCACATTTGCAGCCATCTTTTCCGCCTCTTCAAGAAGACCTTTGGGATCATCGGCAATTCTGTAAGAAAATTCGTACATTTCATTGCCGTCCGGGATACTGAATGTTCCGTCTCCGTGTCTTATGAGAAGGTATCTGTCGTTTGTCATCCTGTTTATAATCTTTGCGGTCTTTATGGCCTCATCCAGCCAAAGATAGTGAATAGGAATTACCGAATAGTCAAGTTTTTCATATACTTCCACCATCAGCTCGGCATTTTCATGCAGTGCAATGTCTTTTTCCTTCTTGCTCATATTCTCCAGCTGTTCCTGCCGAAGAAACTCTTTACCTACCAGTTCATAAGAAAGCTGGAATTCCAGTTCAAATGTAGGTATTTCATCGGGAATACCCCTGTTAAGCGCGGTTATTGCTCTTTGTTTCGGTGTCATAATTCCTCCCGATGTTACTTGTTTAAAAACTCTTTAATTTTATTAAAGGTTTCCTCACTTATAACATGCTCTATTTTGCAAGCATCCTGTTTTGCCGTCTTATCATCTATACCCATTTTAAGAAGAACATCGGTCAGCACACAGTGCCGTTCATAGATGTTTTTTGCTATACTTTCTCCCGAAGCGGTTAAAGTGATATATCCCTTTTCATCTATATTCAGATAGCCGTTTTTTTTCAACAAGTTGACGGCCCGGCTTATGCTGGGTTTTGTATACCCGGTGTAGTTTACTATATCTATGGAACGTACCGTGTCGGATTTTTTCGACAGAATCAGTATAGTTTCCAGATACATTTCAGCGGATTCCTGTATGTTCATGACTCAGCCTTTCGTCAGGATTTTATTAAATTGTATCATAAAGAAATATAAAAAAACAGTTCAGCTCTTACCTGTTCTTTTCAGTGACCTGAAGGGAATCTGAGCAAGTATTATTCCGAAGAAAATCAACAGACAGCCCGCTATTTCTTTTAATGAAAGAATCTCCTGTAAAAATATCCAACCTGCTAAAGCGGCAAATACCGATTCCATGCTCATTATTATGGAAGCTACGGGAGCGGAAATATTCTTCTGGCTTACAAACTGCAGGCTGGAGGCAACACCCGATGATAATATACCGGCATATGCTATATGAATAGAGGCATTGACTATTGTATCCCATTTAGGATTTTCAAACACGAACATTGCTATAAGCGACAGTATGCCGCATATTGCATATTGCAGAAAGACCATTCTGATGCTGTCGGTTATCTTTGTAAAATGGTCTATTACCATTATGTGTGCGGCAAATAAGAATGCACTTACCAGTACCAGAAGATCCCCTTTGTTTATGCTGAATCCTTCCTGAATAAAGAGCAGATAAGAGCCTGCCAATGCTATGAGTACGCTTATCCATACCGCTAAGGTAACCCTCTTTTTGAACAATAATAAACCGGCAATCGGAACAATGAATATATACAGTACCGTTATAAAGCCCGCTTTACCCACGGTTGTATGTTTTAATCCCGACATCTGAAAGAAGTTGGCAACGGTCTGTATCAATCCGCAAGCGATACCGGCAATAAGAAGATTCTTTTTTTCCTTCTCCGTACCGTTTCCGAGAATAGTAAACTTTACGTTATTCTTCTTATCCCTTAAAAACAGAAATATTCCCAGTACCAGTGCGGCAAGAATGAAACGGGGTGCCGTAAAGGTATGGACACCCATTGCTTCCAGTCCCGCTCGCTGTGCAACAAAGCCGAAGCCCCAGATTAAGGCGGTAAGAAGCAGCATCAATGAGCTTTTTATCTGTACTTTAAGAGAATTGCTCTTATCCTTCATTTTGTACCTCCACAAATACTTGCTTTTCGGAATAAGAAAGTGAATATAATTGCACCTGTGCAAACCAGCCGTTATCCTCGGTCGTCAAGGATTTTGCTATATAGAAATAACCGTTATCAAAAGAATACAATCCAAACTGTCCCGATAAAAAATCAAAGCCGGGAGTAGCACAGCCGGTATTGTGTATATCTTTCAGATGAAGTATTTTATGCTTTTGTCGGAAAGGGTCATTTGGTACATCTGACAGAAACGGTTTTTTGGAGCCGTCTATTGCAAAGCAGGGGTAGTTGGGGAAATACTCCTTTATTCCTCTGTATACCGCCATAAACCAGTCGCCGGTTTTTCCGTCATATTCCAGATTCTGCACCCCGAAATTCGTATTGCCGGTATAAACGAAATATTTATCTGTAAACGACTCGCATCCTGTTATATGAAAAGGGTTATCCTTGAAGAAAGCGCTGTTTTTAATGATATCTCTTAAAGGATATTTTAATATTATCTGATAATCATTCAGGTCTTTTTCATTATTCCTGTATATGCCGTAAGCCGTATACAGGCAGTCGCATATACCGTCATTGTTTTCAATGTCCGGAGCTACACAAGTGCCGTCGATTCCCGAACATCCGTATCTTTTGTTTATATAATCCTCGGTACATTCTTTTACAAAGGAAGTCCTCATAATGTAGGTTTTATTGGCATCGATATCTTCGGAAGTGATTTTACCGCCGTCAAACACGGCTATGTAGAAAGAGTCGGGAATATCGGCATCGGTGTTCAGCAGCTTCTTTATGGAGCAACCTATGGAATCATTCTTAATCTCCAATGAGCCGAATACATATCCCGTCTCATCATCAAAATCAATACATCCCAGGTGACCAACCCATCCTTTTACCGAACCTAACAGATTGCCTGCAAGATCGCACTTTAAAAGTTCGGTAGTGAAAGAAAAGTATATATGTCCGTTTTTTCTGTCCACCGCAATACCCTGGACATGCCCCCCGTAACTGACCGGACTTTGTATAAACAGCGGGAAATCTTTCATAACAATCAACTCATACCCCCTTTAAAGCATTCAATTACGGTTATATTCTCATCTGAAGATAATGTGCATTGTCCTTTTATACAATAGGGGAGCAGGAAATAGTCTCCTTTTTTAACAGGTTGGGTATTTTTTCCGTATGATACCGATCCGTTGCCTTCGGTAACAAAGTATATGGCGGGGCCTTGTTCAAGCATTGTACTGCCCGAATCAATGCTTATGCTGTTGACTGTAAAACAGTCTGTCTTACGATTATCAATAAGTGAGCGGACGGTTACATTGTTCTTCTTTGAGAGCACTTCCGGTCGCACCTTGGATAATTCTATTGCGTCTTTTCCGCAAATGGACATATCAAAACAGCTTAAGGCAATCTCTTTATCCAATCCCATATACATTTCGTAATCGTTCAGTCTGTAATCGTCACACCAGGCTTCAGGCTGTATGGTAAAGTCGGTAGGTTCCTGAATCTCCAGTATCAGGCATCCGTAACCTATGGCATGTACCGCTCTTGCGGGTATGAAGTAAACCTCTCCCTTTTTAACATTATGCTTTACAATAAGTTGCTCCATTACATGCTTATCTTCGGCACTTTTTTCCACGGCGGCAATAAGGTCTTTCTTTGTTACCCCTTCTTTGAATCCGAAATAGATACAGGAACCCGGTCGGGTATCCAGTATTATCCATGCTTCCGCTTTACCGTATTCACTGTTGAAATGCTTTTCAGAAAAAGGTTTGTCGGGATGTACCTGAACGGGAAGGCGTACTGCACTGTCCAGTACTTTTACCAGTATTCCCATGTCATCATACGGTCCCAATATTTCTTCTTTGCACTCTTTGATAAGGTCATCAAGGTAAATATCGGTATTCAATACTTTGGATATGCCTTCTTTGGGGCCTTTACTTATCCTGTTTAATGCTTTTACCGAAGAAGCAACCCATTCTTCGGGATAATTCCCGTCTTTTGCAACATCACCGAAAAGATTATTAAAAAGAGCGCCTCCTTTGTATACCCGGAAGACTCTGTTTCGCTCAAAGAATATGGGGCGTTTTGCTGATTCTTTCATTTTATTATTCATATATATCCTCAAATTTCACTATGCTCTGAGCCTGCTCCAAAGATGCAAAATATCCTGTTGCAATAAGGGCATATAAAGCGGCACCGAATGCGGCTTCCTCGATGTTTTCAGTAACCGACAGAGGCAGTGAAAAAGTTTCTTCCAATATTCTTCTTAATAACGGGTTTTTGCGTATGCCGTTACCCGAACCTATAAGTCTGTTTCTTTTAAGGGTATCGTATTTTTCGATGGATTCATACATTGCATACAGTTCATCGGCTATGCCTTTTAATGCTGCATAAGTGATATCCCCCGCGGTGAAATTGTCGGCAGTAAGATCGGTAATGCCTGCTTTGGCAGAGGGGTTGTTTCTTGTACCGCAAAACAGAGTAGAAAAACTCGGACCGTTAACGGAACGGTTTTTAATGTCTGATTTTTTTGCGTTATTAATCATAATATCATAGAGGTTATCGGGCGGAACGGCTCCTCCCATTTTAATTACATCCTCATAGAAACTCTTGAGTATGGCAAAAGCTCTTCCTCCGCACAGCGATGCTCCTGTAAATATATGTTTATCTTCAGAAAGCGGACGTATTTCAATATCAGGGCACTGTAATACGGTTTTATCCGTCTTCAAGGATATCTGGCTTCCCGTTCCGATGTTTATGAGTATGTCATTGTCGCAGCCCGACCCTATAAATCCCGCCTGATTGTCTCCTATTGCAACACAGACCGGAATGTTGTTTTTGTATTTACCTAAAATAACAGGTGAATTGACAACATCGGGCAAAATACTCAAGTCAATACCCGCCGCTTTCAGGGCCTTTTTGTCAAATGCATTATTCTTCAAATTGTAAAGACCCAAAGACTGAGCATCGGTTGAGTGTAGAACAGGCTTTTTACAGCCTGCTAAGCAGCATGCGATATAGCCGTGAATTGTGGATATATAGCATGCATTACAGTATATTTTTTCGTGCAGATGATAAAACACGGTGGTAAGACCGAATCCGGTGGCCATTTTATAACCTGTCAGTTCGGAAAGATAGTCCGCATAGGATAAACCGCTGTCCTGATATTGCAGATCACCCGACTTGTACTGCCATGTGAAAAGAGGACCGGCTAAGGAAAAATCTTCATTTATATAGACTATTCCGTGCATCTGTCCGGTTACTCCTATGCATTGTATATCGGGATATTTTGAAAGTGCCGTTTCAATAAGTGTATATGCTTTGGTTAATATTGTTTCGGCATCCTGCATCTCGGTTTGCTTTTCATCAACCGTTATAAAAGTATCGTTAACGGTTTCAAAGGTTTCCCGACAGTTGCCTGTTTTACCGTCAATGACGGATACACAGATTTTACTTGTTCCTATATCCAAGCCTAATGCCAGCATAACTCTCTCCTATAACGATGTGGACTTAGGATCCAACCGGGTAATAATGTCTTTCTGAATAGCGGGGGAAAGGTCTAAAAAGTTTACAAACGTGCCGTGAATCCTCATAATGTAAACTCCGCTCGGAGCGTACTTTTCCGGTTCGGCAAGTACCTTTCTTAAAGTGTCCGCCGTTGTGACATTTACATAGAGATAGTAGGGGCATACCGTATTAATGCTTTTATTGAAAAACAGAGGTTCAATGACCCGTTCTTTAAATTGTATGCCTTTTTCCTCGTATGACGGGGCGGTGAAGTATTTGGGGTCGATACCGAAATGCGATGCATAACCGCCGTCCATCTCGGCAAACGGAAGATTCATGCAAGACAGTATTCTGAAACCCAGACCCATTGTCGCATCACCGTGTAAGGGATCTATTCCGTAATTCAGCATCTGCCTGGCTGCCCTTCCGTCCGGTGTTGCGCCTACCCAGTATCCGTACAAAAGGTGAGTGGTGGGAGTGGACCAGTCGGCGCGGAAGCCGTTACCTAAATAGTTCCTTGTTGATTTCACATAATCTGAAATCTTTTCCGATATCTCTTTGGCAAGCGCATCGGGAGCGGGAATATTATTTCCGTACTTGGGAGCATTTTTCAGAAAAGCCTTTATATCGGAATCGCCTTCAAAATTATTCCTAAGAGCGTTTATAAGGCGGTCGGGATTATCGGGATATACTTTTAAGTATTCTTCTATCGCTATTATGGAATCGGCGACAACCGATAAACCGTGAATAAGGCATCCGCTTGCATTGTACCTGGTTCCCTGGTTTTTAACATCTCTCATGTCATAGCCGGTTTCCAATCCGCCCATAAAGCTTGATAAGAAAGGTACCGGCAGTTCCGACAGAGCAACCGAAGCGCCGTTTGCCGCATCCGCCATATGTTTTATATAATACTTCGCATCGTCGTAAAAGTACTCTTTTATATTCCCCAGTATGTTAAGATTATCAACATTTCTTTTTCTTCCCAGCTGCTCGCCGGATATAAGGGAGCGTCCGTTGTTTATTGTCATTTCCAGTATCTTACCGAGGTTCAGCCAGCTGTTGGTGGTATTGCCGTTGTCTTTACCCATAATTAACGGCTCCTGACAGCCTGCTACCGAATAATCCTCCAGGTCGGCTTCTTCAATACCCGCTTTTTTTAGCACTTGGAAAACCGAGTCGTCATTGAAGAAAGAAGGAGTAAGACACCCGGGCGTAAAGAAAAATCTTCCCATCTCTTCATACAGTTTTTGAGGGGTGTTCTTATGCAGTTTGACCGATAATATGGGTTGCGGGAAGTTCATGGCATAGTATGCGTCCAGTAATGCATATGTGCAGACATTGGTAAGGTCGACACCGGAATTGGATTTGCCTCCTAAGAGTACATTCTGCGATATGGCCCAGGATCGGTCTCCCACGTTATAGAATACAAGGAAATGCCTGAATAAACTTGCCGCCTGCTCTCTGGTAAGATTTTTCCTGTAAGGCTCGAATATCCTGTCCGCATTTCCTACGGAAAAGGCAAACGGATTGGGAGCCTGCTCAAGGCACATTACCTGCCATAATAACAGGTATGCCTGTATTGCCTCATATAGATTTTCCGACGGCAGGGCAGGAACTTTTCTCAGTGTGGATTCCAAAAGCGCAAGCTGCTTTTTTCTTTCGGCACAAGCTTCTTTGTATTGCGATGCCGCAATATCGGCATATCTGTTTGCAAGCTGCACAACACACTCAAGAGCAATCTTCATTGCAGCAAGGTTGTTTCGTTTCTGCTCGTTTTCTTCGTTTTTTATGCGTTGTTCCGTATTTTCTATTATGGCTTTTACACCGTATTTTAAAGCCGGACGGAAATCCGGTATCACATGTCCCGTAACCTGTTCCACAAAGAATATTACTTCCTTTGTGTATTGTTCGTAGTCATCATAGACTTTTGTAAGTTTCTTTACAAATTCCGTATTCTTGGTAAATTCCTTAACTTTGGCAATGCGTTCTCTTGTAAATTCTTCGTTAGGTTCAATATCATCATATATCGCTGTGGGGTCGCAGTAGCCGGAGAATGTTTCCACCCGGAATGAGGGATTTATGAGGGCATAGGACCTGGCAAATGCATCTCTTTGCGTTCCTGCAAAGATATTGTTTTCGCTTATGCCCAGCGGTATGTTTGTGATAATGTTTTTAATTTCATAAGCTGCCCGAAGTTCCTTGGGTAAATCTTTCAATTCTTCATGCGTATCGCAAACAATCTCACGAGCAAGAAACCAACCGTCCAGTCTTTTTAAACTGCGCTCTTCTTTGAAAAGCAGGGAGGCCTTGTCATCTATTGCTTTTTGTGTGTAAACTTCATATACGTTCATGTCTACCTCCGAAAGCTATGTCCTTATTATATCAAATCCGTTATCTTTAAATATACGGGTAAACATTTCCAAAGTGTCATCGGAAATATATTCATCGCCTTTCATTTTATACTCCATACCGCATTGTTGCCATTTGGATTTGCCGAATTCATGAAATGACAAAAATTCAACGGTTATGTTCTGCTTGTTACATTCCGATAAGGTATTTACAAACCCCACGGCATTTTCCTCTTCCGCATTAAAACCCTTTATGAGCGGTATTCGTATGTTGATTTTTCTTATAAGCGATAATCTTTTCAGGTTTTTTTTAATTATTGCATTGGAGATACCCACGGTTTTTCTGTGCCTGTCATCATCATAGTGTTTAAAGTCGATAATGAGATGGTCGATATATTCCGTTGCCGATGCAAGATCGGGATGGGAACCGTTGGTCTCTATAGCGGTATTAATATCTTCCTGTTTCAACTTTTTCAGCATGTCGGTCAAAGCAGGCAGATTTAATGTCGGTTCTCCTCCGGTAAAGGTAACGCCGCCTCCGGAAAAGAACATGGATTTGCTTCTTACGGCTTCTGAAACTATTTCATCGGTGTGGTATGTATCACAGGATAATTTAATACCCATGTGGAGTGTCTGAAGACACATTTTAGGACAGCCCCTGCAAAGTTTGCTGTCCAGCATACCGGAAGATATTGCACCGTTAGGACATACGGCATCGTCAACACCTTCGGTTACCATTATACTGCCGTCTTTTTCTATACCTTCGGGATTGGAACACCACGGGCAATTCATGTTGCAACCTTGCAGATGATAAACAAGTCTGTTACCCGGTCCGTCCTGTGAGAAATTAAAGCCTTTCTGAAATACTTTAATAAGCATTTTATCCCTTCTTTATCACCTGACCTGCCGGTGTATCGTTTATGGAATAACCCAACTGCCTTATCCGGTCACGCAACTGGTCGGATTTCTTCCAGTCTTTGTTTTTTCTGGCTTCCAGACGCTGCTTGGCAAGTAGTGTTACTTCTTCCGGTATATCTTCCGCCGCTTCGGTTCTTTTTTTGTCAAGATCCAGAGCAAGCACCTTATCGAAATCCATCAGCAGATTATATATGCTTTTTGATTTGACATTGTTTCTGGCCGCATTCCATACGGTACTCATGGCAAGAGGTAAATTGAGGTCATCTTGCAATGCTTCACGGAATTGCTGTTTGTATTCTTCTATCACGTTTGAGTCAATGTGTGTATCCGATTCTTTGTGCTCTAAAACGAGATTGGATAAACGGTTGAGACTTTTCTGAGCCGCCTCTATTCCGTCCCATGTGAAGTTCAGTTTTTTTCCGTAATGAGCGTTTAAGCACATATATCGGAAGGCAAGAGGTTCGTACCCTTTTTCTTCCAAGTCGGACAAAAGATAGGCTGTTCCCATGGATTTGGACATCTTACCTCCGTCAACTTGTAAAAACTCGCAGTGCATCCAGTACTTAACCGCCTGCTTTTTCAAAAAAGCGTCCGACTGCGCTATTTCATTTTCATGGTGTATGGGTATATGATCCACTCCTCCGGTATGTATATCAAACTGATCACCCAAGTACTTTCTGCTCATTGCGGAACATTCTATATGCCATCCGGGATAACCCATACCCCATCTGCTGTCCCATTGCATAATGTGTTCTTTGGGAGCTTTTTTCCACAAAGCGAAATCCGCAGGATGTCTCTTTTCTTCATTGACGGCAACTCTTGCTCCCGCAAGCTGTCCTTCCAGATCCAGATTGGACAATCTGCCGTATTGCGGAAATTTTGCTATGTCGAAATATATTCCGTCGCTTGTTTCATATGCATATCCCTCATCATAGAGTTTGTATACCATTTCCAGCATTTCTTCTATGTGTTCCGAAGCTTTACACAGTACATTGGGTCTTTGTATATTCAATTTCTTAATGTCCGCAAGAAAAGCATCGGTATACATTGCTGCTATTTCCCATGGCGTCTTATTGGTGCTTTTTGCCGTTTTAATCATCTTGTCTTCGCCTTCGTCGGCGTCGGAAACAAGATGCCCCACATCGGTTATATTCATAACATTCTTAACTTTATATCCTAAATAATTCAGCGACCTTTTTAAGAAATCCATGAATAAAAAGGCTTTCATGTTTCCTATATGAGCATAACTGTATACGGTAGGTCCGCAGGAATACATGCGTACCGTTTTATCGTCAATCGGTACCAGTTGCTCTTTCTTTTTTGTAAGTGTATTGTATACCTTCATAATCTGTCCTTTCCTAATGCAGGATTGTTAAAAATCATTAAACAGTTCACTGTTAATTATATATTAGTATGGAGGAATAATCCATCTATAACCGTTAAGTACCTTTACGCAAGATATTCAAATAGTCCGTGTAAGAATATATTTTTGTCTTACCTGCTTTTCTGGAATGTTGCAAAATGCCTTTTTTGCACAGTATATCCACATATTTTGCCGTTGCATTGTAGGAAAAGCCTAATGTCTCAGCTGTTTTCTTAGTATCTATTATGGGATTTTTCTCAAGATAAGTAAGCATGGTCTCCAGTCTTGCTTTGATACTCGGGGTCATGTCGGCAATTTTCTGAATGCTGATATTTTTTACTTCTGTTAACTCGTCAATTGCTTCTATAGCATCGGCTGCCGTTTCAACTATAGCGCGAAGAAAGAAAGTAACCCACTGTTCGTAATTTCCGCTTCTTCGGACTTCGCTTAAACGGTCGTAATACTCGATGCGGTTAGCTTTGAGATAAGAGGACATATATAGCACGGGGAAACGTAGTGTTTGTGTCTGCATTAAAAACAGAGCGATCAGCAATCTTCCTATTCTGCCGTTACCGTCTAAAAACGGGTGAATGGTTTCGAACTGATAATGAATCAGTGCTGCTCTGATTAGTGTATCAAGTGAGTCTTCACTATTTATGTACTTCTCAAGGTCGGACATTGCAATATTCATATCTTGCACATTGGGGGGTATGTAGCGGGCATTTTTAAGAGTACTCCCCGGGCTGCCAAGCCAATTTTGCGATGTACGGAATTCACCGGGTGTTTTTTCCGCTCCGCGTACTCCCTGAAGCAAAACGGCATGTGTTTCTTTGATAAGTCTGTTACAGAGCGGAAGCGTATTGAGTTGCTCCACGGCAAATTCCATCGCTTTGATGTAGTTTACAACTTCCGAAACATCAATATTGGTATTTGTATCAAGGTTAGGGTCAAGTATATCTTCCAAAGTACATTGCGTACCCTCTATCTGTGATGAGGCAAGTGCTTCTTTACGTACATACATGGCAACAAAAAGATCCATATCGGGGATTCTTGTAGCAAGGCCGTCTAAGAGCGAAACCTTCTTATTTGCCTCCAGCAGAAGAGCCAACATTTCCTCATCGGGTTGTATGGGCGGTATCGGGGGAAGCTTAGCGGGCCTGAAGGACTTATACTCAAGCTTTCCTGAAAGATTGGAAACATATTCACCGGAACGATTAATCATAATATCACCTCAAATTTGAGTTTTCTAAGGGTATTACAGCACAGAAAACTCAAAAAGTCAACAAAATTTGAGTTTGCTATGGAAATATGGAAAGAAAACGCAAATTTTCAAGTGAATTTGCGTTTTCATAGACAAATATTCTTTTATGTTAATTGACGCACTCAGCTCTGTTTAATAACCCTCACATAGAACTTAACCATATCGTATACGGTATCACAGGGTATTCTTTCGTTGTTTCCGTGAATTAAAGCTCTTTGTTCTTTTGTTAAGTACATTGCGGAGAACCTGTATACCTTATCGGATATCTTGCTGAAGTGTCTGGAATCGGAAGCCGCAAACATAAGGTAAGGGGAGACTATGGCATCGGACCATGTCTGTTTTATTGCATCGGTCAGTATATCCCAGCCTTTACAGTCGGTAGAGGAATATATCGAAGGGTTGGAACCGTGAATCATTTCAAATTCAATACTGTCATTTTTTACGGTCCTTTTAAGATATTCTATTGCCGATTGGCATGTATCAGTCCCTATAAGTCTCAGATTGGCGGTAAAGGATGCTTTGGGAGGAAGTACATTGGCCGCACTGCTGCCGCTTGCCATTGTGAATGCAACGGTGGTTCTCATAAGAGCATTAAGCTCGCCTCCGCTTTTTTTGCACATAAGATCCAATACCGGACTGAAACACCACAGGTTTGCAAAGATAACTTTGAAAACAAAAGAGGAATGCCTGCCTAAGTTATCAAACATTTTTTTAACAGGGGGAGTCAGTTGGAACTTGAACGGGTTATTTTCAATATTGACAACGGCTTGTGAAAGCTGACCGATAATTGTGTGAGGTTTGGGAGAGGATGCGTGACCTCCCTGACTTTTCATGGTCATGCGTACATCCATAGCTCCTTTTTCCGCCGTACCCACAAGAGCACATCTGGCTTTCACACCGGGGAAAACATCTTCCACTACCGCTCCGCCTTCATCTATTACCAATGCGGGTACTATGTTCCTTTTTTTAAACAATTCCACAATAGCGGGGCAGGAGGGACCGGAAACTTCTTCATCGCCTGAGAAAGAAAGATAGATGTCGTTTTGGGGTACAAAGCCTTGTTTAATAAGGAGCTCGGTCGCTTCCAGAATGGCGGTAAAAGTACCTTTGGTGTCTAATGTTCCGCGACCCCACACTTCATTGTTTTCCACAATACCTTCAAAAGCGGGCTTATCCCATTGGTCCTCATTAGCAGGCACAACATCGTAATGTGCCATTAACACTGTGGGTGCATCGCTTTTTTTACCCGGCCAGCGGAAGAGAAGGCCTGTGTTTGATACTTTTTCAAATTCACATTTCCTGAATACATCGGGATAGAACTTTTCTATGAGCTTGTGCAGTTTTTCAAATTCGGCAAAGTCTACCTTTTCGAAATCCATGTTGGATACGGTTTTGCATTTTATAAGTTCCGACAATCTGTTTATTATCCCTTCATTATCCAGTTCAATATCAGTTATTTCGGGTTTCGTTATCGGATAAGGCTTAAACAATAACGCCCGAATGATAAGAATGAGCAGGAAAATGATAAACAGAGCGGGAAAAATTAACCACCACATATTTATACCTCCTAAAGTTTGTCTTTCTTATACAATATCCTTGCGGCTATTATCGCAATAATTGCTCCTACAGGTACCAGTACACCTACATAACCGGATAAATCGATAGGCGAGATAATGAACAGAGCCAGCATGAATAACAGAGGTGCTAGGCCTATTTTCCAGTTTTTAGATATATATACTACTCCTAATCCTCCGAATAAAGCGGGAAGGATATTGGCAAATGCCGGTTTTAATGCTTCCGATTCCAATAGCGGTCTTATTGCGGTAAGTCCCAATACCCCGATTGCAATAATGATTATGGTTACTATGCTGGATACGGCTATGGCAATAGTGGAGATAACTTCTCCTTCATCGGTTCCCGGTTTTACTTTGGATGCATTCATGGCATTCAAAGCGCACGGTGCCTTAAGATTGGAGATGTTTCCCGTTACAAAGGAAAGATAAGAACCTCCCGAGCCCAGCATGGGTGTATATGTCAGAATTTCAATAACGCCCACTGTCCAGAAGATAGGGGCAACTCCGGCAAGAGCTTTGAAGAGAGGACCGGCAGACGGCCATGCGTTATATATAACACATATAGCTGTCGGAAACAGTGAGAAAAGAACTAAAGCTCCCAACATCCAGATTCTTCCGTGGAAATGTATTTGATCATCATATGATTTTGTTGTTTTCTTCTTTTTCATGTCCGCCTCCTAAATTAAACTTTCTATTAAATTGGTAATGGGAATGGAAAGGGCCATTGAAACAAGCATTGTTATGGGAAGAGCGAAATCTTCCAGCCACTTTATCTTGAATTTCTTAACCAGTATACCCAGAACCGACATAATCAATGCCGAAACCACCATTACGAATACCGGTATCCATCCTGCAAGACCGGATTTTATATCTGCAAAGATAAGTCCCAAAAACGCAGATATCATACCTAAAAACAATGCAGTAAGAAAAGCATCACTCCATTTTTCATCCCGTTCCTTTATCTTAATCAGACCTCTTTGAATTTTTTTGAGGAATAAGGGGACAAGAATGAGTCCGGTGAATATTCCCAAGTGCATTACCCATGCCATTGTGGCAAAGACTTTAGGGTCGGTAACCAAGGTGGACAGGTCGGTGATACCCAATGATTTGGCTGCGGAAGATGCCGCGGTAACTTCGTATGTAAGTGCTCCCAGAATGGATAAACGCAGCCATGGAAAGGGCAGTCCCAAAAAGCCCGCCATTGTCAGCACACCCATCAGTATGGAAATCGCCGGTGCAATGGAGAAGACTGCACTGGAAAGTATGGTCTTTTTTACCGTTGATGAACTTATATTCAACTCTTTAGCCCTTTTAATAGCTTTTACAAGGAAAAAGACCGCCTGAGCGGTAACATAAAGTAAGACTATTGCTACCATTATGTACATTAATTTGGAATTAGGGTCAAATGTCATATTTACCTCCCGTTATTAATATTTACTACAGATTTATGTCAATTATACACTTATTAATGTTTCTTGAGTAGGTGAAATATATATTTTTATCTGAATTTTACTTTTTTTCCGATTTTCTCTTATTTTTATTACATTTCAAAGCATTACACATTTTATAGGGGTAATTCATATAGAAATTATATTTACAGTTTCTGTAAATATACAGTTTTGTCTGTGTAATAATACCGGGTGAAATATTATCATCGTACCATGGGATATTTGTACGGTAAAAAAGAAAGAAAAGGCAGTGCGGCAGCGGAAGCGGCAATAGTTCTTCCTCTCATACTTTTGCTGGTTATTTCCGTAATGATGATGATTGTGAAGATAAGTTGCGAGGAGATTGAGTATACGGAATATGACCTTACTTCCGGGATAAGGACATATGACGGTATAAAGCGTAAAGGGGATATAATCTTTGAAGCCTTCTTCGAATAGTAAAAAAGGAGTGATAACGGCATTTGTGGCGGTTATAACGCCGGTACTGATTCTGTTGGTATTGGTGCTATCCGATATATATCTTGCCAAAAATGCACTGAATGCTGCGAAAAATGCCGCTAAAGCATCCTTAGGATGTGTATTGAGCCAATACAGCACATACATGAAGGAGCGCTATTCACTATACGGCTATGAGATGAGCGACCGGGAGGCTGCTTTACGTATAACCGAAGCTCTGAATAACTCTTCGATAAGCAGAGGACTTTTTGAAATGGAAATAGTGAATGTGGAAGTAGAGAGAAACAAACCTCTGGCAAGTTATCCGGTCATATCCGCTCAGATAAACCGCCTTATGAGCGATGAAATATTCAGAACCGTTTTAGCCGAGACAAATGAAAGAATAGAAATGTTTTCCAAGATAAAGGATGTTATCAGGACTCTTAATGTGAAGATGCAGATAGACGAATTGATAGGCGGATTGAAAAACGCTCATACTTTGTTGAAAGAAACTGTTGAAGAGATAAATTCCAGCCCGTACTATCATGACCTTATGGAGATCATACGTTATGCGGATTCGTTGTACGGTGAGATGCTTTCGTATATGAAAAGCGGAGATAAGGAGCAGACGGATACCGCTCAGGTACTGAAAAAACAGGTAACGGATATTTTGAAAACCAATGTGGATAATATCATATATGTTCTGAAAGAGTACAATAAAAAAGCCGTTAACCTGTTGAATGAAATGATTAACACCTATGCGGACATACACATACTGTCGGAAAATCTGAAAGGTATAGTGGACGGTATTGAAGATTGTCCCGAACAGTTAAAGGCCGTATTGAAGATATGTACCGATACCGTTTATAAAATGGAAACTTCCTTATCGGTGTCGGTTTTGCAAAACATTAAAGCGGTATTGGACAGAAATGTTGACTGTCTGGAACAGACCATGAAGCATATGCTGGATACTGTAAGTGAAGAAAAGGATGTTTCTCTATATGATGTTTTTTGTGACGGTTTTGAAATGTACTATGATGCTGTATATAACGGGGATGTTCTGGACGGGTTTTTTGCATCGGTCATTGATGATATAGTTAAAGACCAGCGGTCTCTGTTAAAAAAAATGGCGGATGAAGTACTGGAATCAATCATAATAGAAGACATAAGGATAGATGATTTTATCAATCTGGTATCGGAAGGTTATGAGGATACATATATTTTCCAAGCCGATGCCACCGGCAACACCTCAAAAAGCATATCCGGGTCTTTTACGGATTTATCCGAGATGCTGTCTCAGATTAAAGAAGATATCATGATTAACGAATACATAATGCTGTATATGAACGGTTTTACGGATTCGGATACCGATCAAGGTGAGAACAGATATCTGGATGCCGAAATTGAGTATATCATTTTCGGAAACAGAGATAACAGAAAGAATGTTCAATCGTGCAAAGCGTCTCTTATGGCATTGAGATTTGCTTGTAACGCCATTCATGTCTATACCGATTTGCCTAAGACTACCAAAGCCGATGCATTGGCGGCATGTCTTGCTGGCAGCTGGACTTTCGGTGCGGCAGCACCCATAGCCAAGAATCTTATCTTATGTTCCTGGGCTATAGCGGAATCGGCATACGATACCGAGGCTCTTTGCAGAGGAGCGAAGTGTCCGGTAATCAAGATGGACGGTGACTGGAATCTGGATATAGGACTGGAAAAGGGTTTAAGTAAAACACCCGACTGGCTGAAAATTGATTATGATGACTATTTACGGCTTCTTTTATGCACAAAAAGCAATAATGTCAAGGTCTTAAGGCTGCTGGATCTGATTGCTCTCAATTCTCCGGACAATATGGACATGTCTTCGGTGTGCTGCGGCATCAAGGTGGGAGTAACTTTAAAGTTCAAAGGTCTTTTGGGTACCGAAAGGAGTTTTTATGTTGAAGCGGAAGACTCATACTGAGGGCAGAATAACGGCGGAAAGCTGTATATGTTGCTTTGTACTCATATTTGTACTGTTGTTGAGCATACAACTGAACGGGTATATAAAGGCACATTCCGATCTGTTGTCCGAACTGGACAGGCGACTTATCAATGGAGCCGTCGCATACCATGCATCAAAAATATATCCTGTGGATATAATTACCCGACCTGATGCGACCGATATAGACAATGCAATATTCTTTGCGGTTCCGTATGATGACTTCTTTACTCTCTCGGTCTTTGCCGATTACAGCGGGATATTGAAGAAAAACAGAGTTTATGTTCGTTCGGTATCATCTAAATGGGCGGGAGACGGTAAAGAGGTTGTTAAAGAGAATATCTGGGAATTGGACCCTTTAGAACGAGGTCAGGTAATACATAAAATGATGGGAGCCAATCTGGATCATAATTTTCCGACTTTGGATATATATGACGGTTATACAAAAGAGGCGGTATCTATCGTAAGTATAAATACGCAGGAAGACAGCTATAAGTCCGGTACCGAACTGAAGAGAAAAATAAAAAAGCATATTGACTCCATAGATAAGTTTACCTACGGAGAATACAACGGTTATTCGGTCAGCGGGGAAGATATAAGGGAAAAAACCGTGTTGGTGGTAATACCCAATGCCAAGCTTAATGACCATCAGACCAGACAGATAAACGATATGCTTAAATATGCAAAAAAAGTGGGTATAAATCTCGAAATAAAGAAATATCGGTAGTTACAATTGTAAAAAAGTTACAGGTTATATATAATCAATCCGGGTAGGTAATGGACTTGAAATATCAGCTTGTGCTTGCCGGAGGCGGAGCCAGAGGTTCCTACCAGATAGGTGTATGGAAAGCTCTGAGAGAACTGAATATAGAGATTGACATGGTCATAGGCACTTCCGTGGGCTCTATAAACGGAGCGGCTTTTGTCTGCGGTGCTTTTGAGCAGGCCGAATACTTATGGAAGACATTGGATATGCCCACTCTCTTTGATATTACCTATGACAAAGAAGACGGAGAGCCGGGTTCTGTCGAGTATATCGAATCCATACTTAAGAACAAAGGTCTGGATACCTCCACATTGAAAAGTTATCTGGAACAGGTAATAGATGAAGAGGTCTTGCGCAATTCACCCGTGGATTATGCTTTGGTGACATTTTCCTTGACGAAAATGAAACCCGTCATACTGTTTAAGAAAGATATACCGGAGGGTAAGGTAATAGACTTTATACTTGCAAGTTCCGCCGTACCCGGATTTAAAAAGCAGGAGATAGACGGCCAGTTGTATATTGACGGCGGCATATACGACAATTTGCCTGTTAATGTTCTTATTGAGCACGGCTATAAAAATATAATAGCGGTCAGCAATGCAGCTATAGGTGTATACAGAAGAGTTCAGCAATCGGATGCGAAGATATTATACATAGAGAATCAGCAGATTGAAGGAGGGATATTGGAGTTTGACCCCGAGTTAGCAGCCCGCAATATGCTGCTGGGATATCTCGACGGAATGAAAGCGTTCGGAAAGTTTATCGGAAAGAATTACTATATATCCGACAATGCAACTCATGACTATGCAAAACCATTGACCGACAGAGAAATTGAAATGCTTTATCTGAATGTTAAGAAAAGCAAAAGATTTGTTACGGAATCGGTGCTGCAGTTTTCTCTATTAAGAACTTTAAGAAACAATACCGACGGTGTGCTTACCGCAAAAAGAGTATTTTTTGCGGGAATGGAGATTACCGCAAACACATTCGGCATAGAGAAAATAAGGGCTTACACTCCGGAACAGCTCATTGCAAAGATAATGGCTGCATACCGTTCCGCCAAATCGGCTCACAGACAGATTATGAAAGAAAAGAATAACTTCTTTAAGAATCTGATAGATAAAATATGGGATAAAAACAGAATAAGGTTTGACGGAAAGGCTGCAAAAAAGCTTTATTTAGGACAGGTGCTGATTGATAAGGATAATCCTTCCATCAGCCTGATTACGACTACCGAGCATCTTATAGCCAACCTTTTCATATACCTGATGCTGTGGAGACGTAAGAAAATTAAGAAAGACAGGAGATAAAAAAATGAGCGAAATAATTAAGAATAAAGACGGTTTCATAATAGATATGGACGGTGTCTTGTATCATGGGAATAAATTACTGGAAGGAGCGTTGGAATTTATTGACTGGTTGCAAACCAACGGCAAAAAGTATCTATTCTTAACCAACAGTTCCGAACGTTCGCCGCTGGAACTGTCACAGAAACTTGCAAGGATGGGTATTGTTGTCGGAGAAGAGCATTTCTATACTTCGGCAATCGCAACGGCGCTCTTTCTTGCCTCACAGTCACCTAAATGTACGGCTTATGTGATAGGAGAACCGGGATTGATAAACGCTTTATACGAAGTGGGAATTACAATGAATGATGTAAGTCCGAAGTATGTGATAATAGGGGAGACCAGATCGTATTCCTTTGAGAAAATAGAAAAAGCCGTGCAGTTGGTGCAAAGGGGAGCAAAACTTATCGGTACCAATCCCGACAGAACCGGTCCTACCGAAAAAGGAATAATGCCCGCAACCGGAGCGTTAGCGGTACCGATTGAGATAGCTACCGGGAAAAAAGCCTACTACATAGGAAAACCCAATCCTCTCATGATGAGGCACGCATTGAAAAAGCTGGGAACCGATGTAAAGAACACCATAATAATAGGCGACCGTATGGATACCGATATAGTTGCCGGTATAGAAAGTGAGATAGATACCGTTTTGGTTTTAAGCGGAGTTACCAATCATCAGAATATCCAGAACTTCTCTTACAGACCTAAATACATATATGCAAATATAGGTGAGATTATAAAAAAAAGGTAGATTTAAGACAAAATAGTGCGTATTTCGGTGTGGGCGGAATATGTGCAACATGTATGTCTTCTGCGAAGAATTAAAGTCGAAAACATGCAAGAAATGTTTGACAAAATACTTCGTGTATGATATTGTTTGAATTCGGAAAGAACAAATCTATACTCTAAATATAAAAAAATACTTTAGTGAGGATATTAATGAACGAGGTTGAGATTTTAAGGTCTAAATCCATTGCGGATTTGCGGGTTATTGCCAAAACGCTGGGCGTCAAGAGCGTCACGGTTATGAAAAAGGCGGAATTGATTGAAAAGATTTTGGAAATAACCAAACCGGAAGAACTGAATATTGAGAAGGAACAACCGAAAAAAGAAGCGGTTGTATCCGAGGCGGCTAAAATACTGGAAGCGGTGACACAGGAAACTCCCAAGAAGCCCAGATATCTTTTGTCCAAAATGGCAAAAGAATCGGAGGTAGCAAAACCTGTAAAAGAGGAAAAGAAGGCAAGGCATGTTATAAAATCACATGACTCGGCTACCATTGCTCCTCCGGTGCAGACACAGAGTACAAGTATTCAGGAAACAGCCGATTCGCAGCCGGACGGCGATTTGCCTGAAGAATACGAAGACGGTCAATATGATCAGGTTTGCGGGGTGTTGGAAGTGTTGCCGGACGGATACGGTTTCTTACGTACCGATAATTACTCTTACGGTCCGAAGGATGTGTATGTCGCTCCCAATCAGATACGCAAGTACGGAGTTAAGACCGGCGATAAGATATTCGGTACCGGAAAACCTAAAAAAGATAATGAGAAATTCCAGGCTCTTCAGCATGTAATAGCCATAAATGACGAGGATCCGGCAAAAGTTTTCACCAGAAAATCTTTTGATACGCTTACCCCCATTTTCCCGGAAGAGCGGCTTACATTGGAGAATAATCCGAAAGATTATTCAACAAGAATAATCGACCTTATTGCTCCGATAGGAAAAGGGCAGAGAGGAATGATAGTATCTCCTCCCAAAGCCGGTAAAACCGTATTGTTGAAAAAGATAGCAAACAGCATTACCCTTAATCATCCCAATGTGGAACTTATTGTTCTGCTGATAGATGAAAGGCCTGAGGAAGTTACCGATATGCAGCGGTCGGTAAAGGGAGAGATTGTTTATTCCACATTTGATAAAGTTCCCGAAAACCATGTCAAGGTATCGGAAATGGTTTTAGAAAGAGCTCAGAGGATGGTGGAACACGGAAAAGACGTGGTAATACTTCTTGACAGTATAACAAGGCTTGCCAGAGCGCATAACCTTACAATGACCCCTACCGGAAGAACACTTTCGGGAGGACTGGATCCCGGTGCGCTTCATGCACCCAAGAAATTCTTCGGTTCGGCAAGAAACATTGAGTTCGGGGGAAGCCTTACGGTTATTGCAACAGCCCTTGTGGAAACGGGAAGCAGAATGGATGATGTCATTTACGAGGAATTCAAGGGTACCGGTAATATGGAGTTGCATCTGGACAGAAAACTTTCCGAAAGAAGGATATTCCCGGCAATAGACATTAATAAGTCGGGTACCAGAAGAGAGGAACTGCTGTTGGGCAAGAAAGAACTGGAAAGTATCTGGACCATAAGGCGTGCAATGAGCAATATGGGTACTGCCGAAGTAACAGAATGGATGATAGATAAACTGATGAAGACCAAGAATAATGCGGAATTTGTCAGCAGCATTAATATAAAACAGACGGCTGTCATGGATTATTGATTGAAATCAGATATAGGTATATTAAAAAAATACTGTTGAAATGCTTTATACGGTGTGGTATAATCACGCTTGCGGCAATTTAGGAGGTGATAAGGATGAAAAAAGATATACATCCGAAATACTATAAAACTACAGCGACCTGCGCATGCGGGAACGAATTTGAAATAGGTTCAACAAGGAAGGATATCAAAGTGGAAATTTGTTCAAATTGTCATCCGTATTTCACGGGCAAACAGAAATTTGTGGATACCGGCGGAAGAGTGGACAAATTCAAAAAGAAATACGGTATTTCGTAATTTAAAGGAAAGGCGGGTTGTCTGATAAACAGCCCGATTTTTTTATAATATGAGAAAAACATCAATCGGCGGTTCGGCATTACTGGAAGGCATAATGATGATAGGACCGCATAAAAAAGCAATAGCGGTCAGAAAACCTGACGGTGATATAGTACTGGATGTGGAGAATCTTCCCAAAAAGTGGAAGATAGCAAAAATACCCGTATTAAGAGGGGCTTATTCACTGATATATCAGATGGTCTTAAGCATAAAGGCATTGTCTTATGCGGCTTCTTTTTATGATATTGAAGAAGAGGATAATGATAAAGCAGATGAACATAATGAGCAAGATAAAGAGCAATCGGATGAGAAGAAAGCGGAAACAAAATCATCGGACGGTGAGTTAAGTAAGACAGCTATCTTCTTTGCTGTTCTCTTATCGGTGGCAATAACGGTCGGTTTGTTTATTCTTCTGCCCAATTTCGTGATAGGTCTTCTTAAGATAGAGAGTGCCGTTATAAATAATTTACTGGAAGGCGTATTGAGAATTGCCATTTTTATCGGCTACCTCGCAGCCGTCACCTTAATGAAGGATATAAAAAGGGTCTGGATGTATCACGGTGCGGAACATAAGACCATAAACTGCTATGAAGCAAATGAGGAACTTACCGTGGAAAATGTTATGAAGTATCCTACAAGCAACCGCAGATGCGGGACAAGTTTTATGTTTCTGGTCATGGCGGTGTCCATAATTGTTTTTTCTTTTGTGGGATGGCATTCGGTTATTCTCAACATGGTTTTCAGGATACTGTTGCTTCCTCTGGTAGCGGGATTGGCATATGAGCTTGTTAAAGTAGCGGGCAGATATGATAATGTTTTTTCCAAGATTATATCCGCTCCCGGTATGTTGTTTCAGAAGCTTACCGCAAAGGAGCCGGATGAAGGCATGGTGGAATGTGCCATAATGGCATTCAATGCGGTAGTACCGGAAGATCCGGAAGAAGCGAAATGGTAATTTCACAATTAATCGGTTATTGTTCGGAAATATTCAAGGATAAAAAGGAAATGTATTTTTTTCTTGAAGAAGTATTCCAAAAGGATATTTCCTATTTTTACGCACATCCCGATGAACAAGTGGAGCCTGATAAGTATCGGTTGCTGCTTGAATATGCCGAAAGAAGAGGGAAAAACCAGCCTTTCGAATATATACTGAACAAAGCCTGCTTTTACGGTAATAGTTTTTATGTGGATTCACATGTCCTTATACCCAGAAACGATACGGAAATACTTGTGGAGAAAGCGATAGCCATAGGTAAAACCATGGAATCACCCCGGATTCTGGATCTGGCATGCGGAAGCGGCTGTGCGGGTATATCCATAGCAAAGGAACTTGCACAATCAAAAGTAATTATGAGCGATATATCGGAAAAGTGTGTTGAGATTGCGAATAAGAATATATTGATTAATAAAATAAGTAACTGTTCGGCGGTACAAAGCGACCTTTTTAATAAAATTGAAGGGCAGTTCGATATAATAGTATCCAATCCTCCGTATATTCCGTTACATGAATATGTCGCATTGGACAAACAGGTACTGGAGTATGAGCCCAAGCTTGCACTGCTGGCAGGTGAGGAGGGAACGGAGTACTATGAATTGATATCCGCCGATGCGATGAAGTATCTGAAAAAAGGCGGATATATCCTATACGAAGTAGGATACAATCAGGCATCACGGGTGTGCGATATACTGAAAAAATACCGATATACCGATATTAAGGTACACAAAGATTTACATAATACTGATAGAATAGTAATAGCAAGAAGCGAATGACGAGTCGGAAGGATGTAGAAGATGGATAATAACAGTAAAAAATACGGGTTTAACGATCTGGTGGAAATAATGGCAAAACTGAGAAGCGATAGCGGATGTCCCTGGGATAAAGAACAGACACATGAGTCCATTACAACATGCCTGATTGAAGAAGCTTATGAGACATGCGATGCAATCATTGATAATGACATAGAAAAGATGACTGAGGAACTGGGAGATGTGCTTCTTCAGGTGGTATTTCATGCTCAAATAGGTAAAGAAAACGGAACATTTGATTTATCGGACATTACCGACGGTATTTGCAGAAAACTCATTTTCCGCCATCCGCATATATTCGGTGACAAAAAGATGGATACAGCGGAGCAGGTACTGGAAAGTTGGGAAAGAATTAAGATAAAAGAAAAAGGCTATAAGAGCGAAGCGGACAGCATGAGCAACATTCCCAAGACCTTTCCCGCACTTATGAGAGCCAATAAAATACAGAGTAAAGCCGAGAGAGTGGGATTTGACTGGCCGGATGTTTGGGGAGCTTTCGATAAGGTATATGAGGAAGCCCATGAGTTAAAACGGGCGATTGAAACGGAAGATACCGAAAAGCAGAAGGAAGAAGCCGGAGATTTGCTTTTTGCCGTTGTCAATGTCTGCAGATTTTTGGATATAGACCCCGAACAAAGTCTGGATGCTTCGTCGGATAAGTTTATAAAGCGTTTTTCGCATGTGGAAAACAGCTGCAACGATAAAGGTCAGTATATGAAAGAGATGACTTTGGAGCAGCTGGACAAGTACTGGAACGAGGCTAAAAATGAGAATAGATAAGTTTCTTAAAGTAAGCCGTCTCATAAAGAGAAGAACCGTTGCTAATGATGCATGTGAAGCACAGAAAATATTCGCAAACGGTAAAGCGGTCAAACCTTCTTATCAGGTTAAAAAAGGTGATATTTTAGAAATTAAATTTGTAAACAGTTCGGTAAAGGTCAGAGTGACCGATATATCGGATAATGTTAAAAAAGATGATGCTTCCTCACTATACGAAATAGTAGAGTAAAATATTTGTAAATATATAAATAAGGCGATTACCGGTTCTTTACAACTCTCCGTGAAGATGAAATAATAAAACGGTGTTAAACAATGGAAATCGGTCGGATACATATAGCGTATAATGAAAAACCGTAATATCATATTGTCGGAGGATAAAATGAGAGATAAACACACGCACAGAAAATTCTTAATCCCGGGACGACCGACGCTCTGCGTAATGATTAAATCCCGCGTGACATCGGAAATAATACGTGATATAAGGCTCGCACTGGAAGAAGGATGCGATGCTTTCGGTCTTCAGATGGAATCAATGTTGCCGGAATGCAGAACCGAAACGGATTTTTGCGATATTTTCAACGCAATGGAAGACAAACCGGCTTATGTCACCAATTACAGACGAGGTAATACCAAAAGTGCAGCTGATGACGAGTATCTCGCTAAAGAGCTGATTACGGCTCTCGAATGCGGCGGCGATCTTATAGACATCAGAGCAGATATGTTCTATCCGACTTCGAGCGAGATGACATACAATCCGGCAGCGGTGGAAAAACAGATTAGATTGATAGAAGAAGTACATAAGCTCGGCGGGCAAGTGATTATGTCAAGCCATGTACTGAAATTCATCAGGACCGATGAAGTTCTGGAAATTGCAAGAGAACAGCGAAGACGCGGCGCGGACATTGCCAAAATAGTAACCGCAGCCGATACCGAAAGCGAACTGCTGGAAAATTTAAGAATTTCCACCTGTCTGAAAGATAAGCTGGGAATTCCCTCACTTTTCCTGTGCGGCGGCAGCGCAAGCAGAAAGCATCGTCTTCTCGGACCGCTTCTCGGCTCGGATATTTACCTGGTCGTTCAGGAAAGCGCCGACAGTCCTGAAGGTCAGCCCAAACTCAAGGATGCCAAGCGTCTGCTTCTGATGATGAATTACGAAAATATTCCCGGAGAAGAAAATATATGAAAGCGATAATAGTAAATCCCGATAAATCCCTGTCATGGAAAGATGTCGGACAACTTGCCGTTTCAGACAATGAGGTGCTTATAAAAACATCTTATGCCGCTGTAAACCGCGCCGATTTAATGCAGCGGGAAGGCAACTACCCACCGCCTAAGGGTGCTCCGGAATGGATGGGACTGGAAGTATCCGGCATTATTGTTGAAATGGGGAAAGAGGCCGAAAAGAAATCCGATTGGCGTATCGGTGACAGAGTCTGCACCCTTTTAGGGGGTGGAGGTTATGCGGAATATGTGGCGGTCAGATATGACCACCTGCTTTATGTTCCAAAAGGGCTTACGATGGCGGAAGCCGCCGTTCTGCCTGAGGTGTACACTACCGCATACCTGAACCTTTTCATAGAGGGCAAAGCCGAACCCGGCGAAACGCTGCTTATGAATGCAGGTGCGAGCGGGCTTGCGTCAGCCGTGATTCCCATGGCAAAAGCCTTCGGACTTTATGTGATAACAACCGTCCGCAGAAGTGAATCGGTTGGGAAAATACAACACTTAGGAGCCGACAGAATAGTTGATACTTCATCGGAAGACATAGCAGCCGTTATGGCTGAATATGAAGCTGCAGGTCAGCCCGTTGATATTGCAATCGACTGTCTCGGCGGAAAG